>Ga0326726_10000006_pt1 | contig 256606 bp, 247 predicted proteins | sample MHFenrmetagenome_2_FD_207603 | JGI IMG/M metagenome (GOLD analysis project Ga0326726, IMG submission 207603) | Lab enriched peat soil microbial communities from Michigan Hollow, Ithaca, NY, United States - MHF15MN | ecosystem: Environmental > Terrestrial > Soil > Wetlands > Peat | place: USA... | reverse complement strand
AGGCGGCGGCCGGCCAGGCAGCGGCCAACACCCGGACCGGCGTGAGCAGCCCGGCCGTGGCGGCCACGGCGAGCACGCTGCCGGCGACGCTGCCTTTGAGGAAGGTTCTGCGGTTTATCGAATTCACGAGTAGTTCTCCTCGGTCATGTAAAAATATTGATGATTCTTTCCGTACAGGAAATAACGCTACGTTACAAGGTCAGCAGGAAGGCAACAACCTTGTCGATTTCATCCTCACTCAGAATGCCATATGCACCAAACGGCGGCATGACGGTCTTCGGGTTAGCGACCCGCGGATCCCAAACTTGGGCGCGTAACTTGGCCTTGTCCGGGAAGCGTTGCGCAATGGAAACGAGTGGCGGCGCGACATTACCAGAGCTGACGCCGGGGATGACATGACAGGTATGGCAATTCCCCTTTCTTGGGTCGATGACCACACAACCGCCTTGCACGGCGGGATCGGTTGGCGGGTTTGCCTTGTCGTTGCAGACTGCATTGCTCGGGGCGGTGCCCTGTGCAAGCGATAAGGGTGCTGTGAGCAGACTGCCGAGCAGCAGGGCGGTCGTGCCGGCCCCCAAGATAACGCTAGCGGTTTTCCGCATTATTCCTCCTAGTTTTATATTTGCGACTGGGTTGCTAGAAACCGGTGGTCCGGGCTGGGCTTAATTCTGTTCGTGTTCGTCTCGTGTTCGTCAGAACCAATTAATTACAGAGATAGCGCAGCCGGCATAATTAACGTATCCCGCTATGGATGGCAAGCAGTGCGCACAGAAAGAAGCGCGGATGATCTCTGATTGTCTGATTTGTAAGGAGATATCTGACAGAACTTCACTAGTTCCTTATTTTATTTATTACTTGGATGGAGACTGATGGATTTTATTTATTACTTGGATGGAGACTGATGGCCCCGGTCGGATTGTTTGTTGGCGAGCTCTGGTGGCAGAGTCCCGCGGATATCCTTGATGCGGGCCTCAAAACTGGAAACGTAGTAAAAGTTGTTATTGGCAAAACGGATAGCCAGTTCGAATTGCTCGATCGCTGCGCGCGGTTGTCCTGTCAGGAAATAATATTCGCCAAAGGCACGGTGTGCATCCATCCGTTTACCGGACTCCCCGGCGGCGCTGGCGAGGAGTTTGTAGAATGCCGGCTCCTCCGGCCATTGGCGTATGGCCTTTTCGAGCAGCTGTTGCGCCTGAGCAGGCTGGCCGGTTTTGAGCAGCGCCATGGCATAGCGATGGGTCAAAGCCTGCGATGTCGGGAATTTGCGGCTGGCATCAGCGTAGGCACTCAATGCCGCTGGCTTGTTGCCAGCCGCAAGTTCGATTTCGGCACGCAGGATGTGGTACGGGACATAATTCGAGCGAGATTTCAGGAGTAGTGCGGCTTCCTGGCGAGCCTCCGCATACCGCTTGTTCGCGAGCAGGGCGAGTGCCTGTCCGTATTGATCTGCGGCTCGATATGGAGTTTCCTGACTCTCCAGTTTGCTGTTGAACACCAAAAGCGCCTCTTCCGGCTTGCTGCCCAGAACGCGTAGCCGCGCCTGCATGTGTTCGAAGGCGCTGGCATCCGGGTTGATGCGGATCGGAAAGTCTTCTGCATGGTTGCGCGACTCCGCGATACGCCGCCCAGTAACCGGGTGACTCCGCAGGAATTCCGGCAGGTTGTTGTCGTACTGACGAGTGAGGAGTTCCATTTGCTCGAAGAAAGCCGGCATGGCGCGCGCATCATAGCCAGCGCTGTTTAGCGTATTCATGCCGATACGATCGGCCTCTTCTTCGTAGGCGCGGGTAAAATTGATCTCATGCTGGGCCAGGCCTGCTGTCGTCATCATGACCGCCGCTTCGCCGCCTGGGTGACCGGAGGCGGCGATCAGTATGCCGGCGAGCATTGCGGCCAGTGCCGGACCGCTGATGCGCTGGCTTTCGGCGATCATGCGCGGAATGTGGCGCTGGGTGATGTGCGCCGTTTCGTGCGCCAGGACGGCAGCAACCTCGGCCTCGTTGCGCGCGGCGAGCAGTAGCCCGGTATTCAGTCCAATGTAACCACCAGGCACAGCAAATGCGTTAATGGTTGGATTGTTCACCAGAAAAAAGTGAAATTCCGGTTGCCCATCGATGCCGGCCGTGAGGCGGTGCCCCAAGTCCCGCAGGTATTCATTCAGTTCAGGGTCATCGAGAATATCGAGTTGCGCCCGTGCCTGGCGCATAAAATCTTCACCGATGCGGCGCTCATCTTGTGGGGACAAAACGGCAGCCGATTCGTCACCGAGCTCCGGAAGATTGGCATTCATTGACGCAGCCCGCCCGACCGGACTGATCAGCAATCCGATGATCAGCAAGACACTGAGGCGGGAAGGGCGGTTGAGTATTATCATGTGCAAACCTGACCAGATTCGAGTGGCAAGTCAGCGTAAGGTTCCTGAAATTTGGTGGTCGCGATCGACCCTCTTCAATCTGAACTTCTCATGCGGCCTTTACAACTATCCCTGACCAACTGTTCTTGGGCCAGAATCGGGACTCGAATTCTTAACTGCCGTACAGTTTGTAAGTATGTAACTTAGCGAAAATGCCTAATATTCTATGAGAATAGAGTGAGTAGTGACTTTAATAAATAACCTCATTCTGAGGACAATGATCTGTTTCTTGAAAGATATATATTTAAGAATATACTAATTATTTAGCACTGGGGGGTGCTTAGAATGCTTGGGCTGAAAGAACTGGATGCTCTGCAACTGCATGGGTTATTGCAGGAGCAGGCTGGAAAGAACTTGTTATTGCTCGATGTGCGTACTCCGGCAGAAGCCGCGCGCGGGGGTATCCACGGCGCACGCAATGTCCCTCTTCATCTATTACCGGTTGTCGGCCATGAGCTGGACAATGACGCCGCGCTGGTCCTGTATTGTCACTCCGGTGCGCGTTCCGCCCAGGGCTGTGCATTCCTGATGACGCGTGGCTACAACAACGTGTATAACCTGCGTGGCGGTGTTCTGGGTTGGGCGCAGAGCGGTCGTCCCTTGGCACCGATCGAGAGTTTGGCAACCAACGCTTAAGTCGGTTGCTCGGTAACGGGTGTAGGTTCGGTTTTTATTTTTTAACTCAATTACACAGGAGGAAATACAATGGCTAGCTTTGACAAAGAACTCGACGCGCGTGGCCTCAATTGCCCGCTGCCGATCCTGCGCACAAAGAAATTTTTGCAAGAGATGGGTGCCGGTCAGACACTCAGAATCATCGCGACCGACCCGGGTTCGGTGAAAGACTTTCAGGCATTTGCCAAGCAGACCGGTAACGACCTGCTTGAGTCCAATGAGGCGGGTGGCGAGTACACCTTCCTGATCAAGAAGAAGGCCTGAACCCGTGCTGCGGCCTCGCGCCGCCGCATCGCCGTACTTATCAGAAAATATAGATCCAGAAAGATCCTGATCGATCTTTCTTCACCGAGGAGAAGAGCATGGCTGACAAGAAACTGGCGATCATCGCTACCAAGGGTACCCTGGACTGGGCCTATCCGCCGTTCATTTTGGCTTCCACGGCCGCGGCGTTGGGCTACGAGACGCAGATCTTTTTCACTTTCTATGGCCTGCAGCTTCTGCGCAAGAAGCTCGATCTCAAGGTCAGCCCGCTCGGCAATCCGGGCATGCCGATGAAAATGCCGTTCGGCCCAAAGTGGTTCAAGGGCATTAACTGGAACATCCCGAACGCGGTGCAATCACTGGTGCCAGGCTATGAATCGCTTGCCACCGTGCTCATGAAACAGACCATCAAGAACAACGGCGTGGCGACCATCGCCGAACTGCGTGACCTGTGTCGCGAGGCGGATGTGAAGATGATTGCCTGCCAGATGACTGTCGAGCTGTTTGGTTTCGATCACAGCGATTTCATTGACGGGATCGAATTCGGTGGTGCTGCCACGTTCTTCGAGTTTGCCGGCGAAACCGACGTGTGTCTGTTTATCTGAAGCCAGCCGATTTTCCCGTTATTACAAAAAACCAGCCGGCATTCCTGCCGGCTGGTTTTTTTCGACCGCGTATTCATTATTCGAACAGATTCCTGACCCAAGTTCTCCTTAAAAAGGCAATTCCATCGCATCCGAAAATGCCGTTGCCTGTACCAAGGCAAATGTTTATATGAGTATCAAATAATGCATTGACAGAATTGCCGAATGCGTGGAATATTTCCGCCGTTCTTCACACCACCGGTTCCCTTCGAGAAGACAAATGTAAAAAAAGGAAGTTTCAAACTAAGGAATGTGGGCTTCCGTAAGCGTCATTCTTCACGATTTTCCTGCTACTCTTGTACAGGCGGCCTATCACGCGGGCTACTTTTAATTACCGAATAAGAGGAGGAGTACTGATGTCATTCAATAGGAGCAAACTCGCAATGGCAGTGGCTGCCCTGACGTTCTCGTCCGGCGCCTTTGCCACCAACGGCATTATCCAGGCCGGTAACGGCATGGTGGCGCACGGTCTCGGCGGAGCGGGCCTGTCCAACGCCGGTGAAGCGTCGGCCGGCATGGATAACCCAGCACTGATCAGTCAGACCGGTGATGCACTCAACGTGGCATGGAGCATGTTCATGCCGGATCGCAAGGTGGATACCACCGACGTACCACTGTTTCCCTCTGCATTTAAAGGTGAAACTGTCAGCGACAGCAAAATGTTCGGTATCCCGCAGGTCGCCTTCACTTCAAAGATCAACGATGCGATGAGCTGGGGCATCATGGCTTACGCCATGGGCGGCATGAATACCGACTACCGGACCGGGATCCTTGGCGATCCGACTCCTCCCGGTACACCGCTCGCTGCCACGAACCCGGAGAGCGTCAACCTGCAGGGCATGATTGTCGCCCCGACCTTCAGCTATGCATTCAGCAAGGATTTCTCGGCAGGTGTTGCATTAATCATTGGTTACGAGACCCTGACCACGCGTAACCTCTTCGGCCAAGGTGCTTTTGGTACCAATGAAGGCAGTGCCACGGGCTTTGGCGTGAAGCTCGGCGCCGATTGGAAGCTCAACGACGGTATTTCGCTGGGCGCAATATACCAGCCCAAGCTGAGCATGGACGAAATCAGCTACTTCAAGACCTTCTTGGGTGCATTCGGATTTACCGGTGATGCCGCATTGACCCTGCCCGCTGAATACGGTGTCGGTGCCAAGTTTGCCCTTGGTAAGAACGCTGATCTCGTGGCCGACATCCTGTACTACCAGTGGTCGGGCGTCGATGTATTCGACTTCTTCGGCTGGGAAGACCAGATCGTATACAAGGCCGGCGTCGAGTTCCGTCCCTCCGAAAAACTCGCACTGCGCGTTGGCTTCAACTATGGCGAATCGCCCATCAAAGGTGGCAACCCAGCGGGGGCGAATGGTTCCATGGATGCGGCCTTCGCCAACTATCCGTTCCCGGCCATTTCCGAAAGCCACTTTACCCTGGGTCTCGGTTACAAGGTGGACAAGAACGTGACGTTCAACGCCTACTACCTCTATGCTCCGGAGGTCAGCCAAACGGCCACACTCCCATCGACGACGTCCGCCGGCACGGTGCCCGCTGGAACCACGATCAGTATGAGCCAGAACGCCTTTGGTCTCGGCATCAATTACGCCGTGAAATAACAACCGGAGCATTGGCTTGATCAATGGGTAACATTGCGGGGCTACTGGAAACTGTAGCCCCGTTCTTTTTTCAGAGCCGGCCATAGAGTCGGACAGAACGACCAAAAGTAATCCGTATCCATCCACTCACAAAGGAGAAGAAGCATGTTGCGTTCTATGTCAACCAAGATTTTCGGAGCCGCCCTACTGGGGCTGATTTTTGCTTTACCGGTGCAAGCAGACGATGAATTGCTCAAGCCGTTTATTCTTGCCCCCACCCCGGCCGGCAACGCCGAGCAGGTCGTGGCCGCCGTCAAGACCGCACTCAACGGCCAGGGTTTTGAAGAGGTTGGCAGCTATTCGCCCTATGCTGGCGCCACGATCATTGTCGTGACCAGTCCGGAGTTGAAGGCGGCCGCGGCCAAGTCCGAGCATGGTGGCTTCGGTGCCGCGCAACGCGTGGCTGTCACCAACGTGAAAGGCAAGTTGCAGGTCTCCTACGCCAACCCGGTGTATTTGGCCAACGCCTATCGCATGGCGGATGACCTGAAGACGGTGTCGGCCAAGCTGGAAACCGCGCTAGGCAAGGGTGAGGAATTCGGCGCCAAGGGCCTCACGGCCAAGAAGTTGCGCAAGTACCATTACATGATGGGCATGGAATACTTCACCGACCCGAGCCTGCTGGCGGAATATGGCAGTTATGATGAGGCCATCAAGGCCGTGGAGGCCGGGCTGGCGGCTGGCAAGGCCGGTGTAACCAAGGTTTATCGCGTGGACGTCCCGGGCAAGCAGGAGACCGTATTTGGTGTGGCGATGAAGGCCCCGACCGAATCGGACAAAGCCATGGATGACAAGTACATCATGAGTGAAATTGATTTCCGCGATATCAAGTCCACCGCGCACCTGCCGTATGAAATGCTGGTAGATGGTAAAAAGGTGTACGCCTTGTATGCACGTTTCCGCATCGCCATCAGCTTCCCGGATTTGTCCATGATGGGCTCGAACAGTTTCATGAACATCATGAGTTCCCCGGAAGCCATTCGTAAGGCCCTAGTCAAGACAGCGGGCGGCAAGGAGTAGCGCCGGACTCTGGAGCGTGGTCCTGGTCGATTCCAGGGCCACGCGACCGGCCTCGATCGAGTCGATTGCAGAGATCAGTCTCTCATCGGTTTATATTTTTTTGAGAGGATTGGCAGATGACGCTCACATACAATGCTCGAATTTTGACCGCCATGTTGCTGGCTCTGGTTGGCATGGCACCGCTGGCCGGTGCGGACGAGGTGCACCTCCGGCCTTTCATTCTCGGCACCCCACCAACCGGCAACCTGGAGCAGGCGAAGGCCACCGCGGTCACGGCACTCAAGGCGCAAGGTTTTGAAGAAGCCGGCAGCTATTCGCCCTATGCCGGTGCCATGGTGATCGTGGTCACGAGCCCAGAGCTCAAGGCGGCCGCATCGCGCGCCAACAAGAATGGAGGTTTTGGCGCTGGCCAGCGTGTGGCCATCACCGAGGTCAAGGGGAAGCCGCAAGTATCGTACATGAATCCCGCCTTCCTCGGCGCCGCCTATGGACTGGGCAAGCTGGAATCAGTGTCTGAAAAACTCAAGGCGGCGCTCGGCGCGGTGCAGGAGTTCGGTTCCAAGGACGGCTTGACCGCCGAACAACTGGCGCCCGGCACTTACCATTACATGATAGGTATGCCTTATTTCCAGCAGGTGGACGTGCTGGCCAAGTATCCGGATTACCCGACGGCGCTGGCGGCCGTGGAACGCGGACTGGCGGCCGGCAAGGGTGGCACAAAAAAGGTGTATCGCATTGATTTACCCGGTCGGGAAGTGAGCGTGTTTGGGGTGGCCATTGTGACCGGCGACGGCATTGACAAGGGCGATAAGGACACCGACAAGGAGATCATGGAGATCCTCGACTGGCAGGAACTGCACATTACCGCCGCCCTGCCTTATGAGATGCTGGTGCAGGGCGGTGAAGTCATTGCCTTGCGCGGCCGATATCGCATTGCCTTGCATTCACCGGACACCAAGATGGCCGGAGCGCACGGTTTCACCAAGCTCATGAGCTCACCGGGCGGTATCAAGGCCGCACTCAGCGCCGTGGCGGCAGACGGGCAGGCCAAGTAATTTCAGATCGTCACGGCTTGAATTGCGGCCGCCGACCCCGCATTATCTGCCCATTCATATCTCACCCACGATTGAGGAGTAGCCTTATCATGAACGTCGACCGTGTGCGCAATGCCATCGCCGGATTTTTCATCATGCTGTCACTGGCCCTGGGCGTGTCGGCCAGCCCGCTGTTCCATAACGTGAACTGGCTGTGGTTCACTCTGTTTGTCGGTGCCAACCTGTTCCAGAGTGGACTCACCAACTGGTGCCTGATGGACAAGATTCTCGCCAAACTGGGCGTACCCGCGGGCGCCATGGCGTGTGGCACGAAATAACGATGACAGGTCGAAAAAAAAGCCGGGGAGCCATCCCCGGCTTTTTTTTGGCACCGCGCGCTTGGCGGTTTGCATGAATTCCGGCATGGACTAGACTAGTTCCCGTATGAACGATGCCACGAAGATTCCGGCCGAGGCGGCCGCCTCGGCCAGCGCCGCGATCTCCGCCACCACCGATCCACTCAAACTGCTTGGCCAGATTCTGGCCATGGCCGTGCGTCACAAGGCCTCGGATATCCACTTGCGCACCCGCAATCACCCGATCCTGCGGGTGGACGGTGTGCTGCGCGCGGTGCGCGAGATTCCGCCGTTGCCGGCGGACTTCATGGAGCGCCTGGCAAAGACCATGATGTCGGCGCGTCTGCAGGCGGAATTTGACAAGAATCACCAGGCCGACCTGTCGATCGGCTTCAAGGATATCGGGCGCGTGCGCTGCAACGCGTTTTACCAGCGCGGCTCGATCGGCATGGTGCTGCGCGTCATCAACACCTACATCCCGACGCTTCAGGAGCTCGGTGTGCCCGACATCGTCGCCAAGTACGCGACCCTCGAGCGCGGCCTGGTGCTGGTCACCGGTGCCACCGGCTCGGGCAAGTCCACGACGCTGGCGGCGCTGATTAACGAGATCAACAATACCCAGAATAACCACATCCTCACCATCGAGGATCCAATTGAGTTTCTGTTCACCGAAAAGCGCTCGATCATGACCCAGCGCGAGCTCGGCATCGACACCAACACCTTCGCCGATGCCATGCGCGCCGCGCTGCGTGAGGACCCGGACGTGATCCTGCTCGGCGAAATGCGCGATCCGGAAACCATTGAGACCGCGCTGACCGCGGCCGAAACCGGCCACCTGGTGTTCTCCACCGTGCACTCACCGGCTGCGGCCGAAACCGTCTCACGTATCATCTCCGCCTTTGCGCCCGAGGCGCAGCAGACCATGCGCGCCAAGCTCGCACAGAACCTGCGTGGCGTGGTGAGCCAGCGCTTGATCCCGAGAAAGGGCGGGGCAGGTCGCATCGTGGCCTGCGAGGTGATGACGGTGTCGCAGCTGATCCGCGACTACATTCTCGATCCGCTGCGCATCAAGGAAATTTCCGATCTCATCAAGAAGGGCACGGAGGCGGAGGGCATGCTCGGCTTCGATCAGCACTTGCTTCAGCTGGTACGCGCCGGCCAGGTCGACGAGGAGACCGCCCTGCAGTTTGCCTCCAGCCCGACCGATCTCAAGCTCAAGCTCGAAGGGTTCTGAGACGCAGTCGATTCGGCCGTGGCGTGCGCCCATATACCAAAATCAGGCGCATTGTGCTCAAATCAGCGGCCGACGACCCCATCACCAGTACAGAGCGCAATCCGATATCATGGCTGATCGCAGACTCCAGGTGTTCCATACCGTCGCGCGTCTGCTGAGCTTCACCAAGGCAGCCGAAACGCTGCACATGACCCAGCCGGCCGTGACCTTTCAGATCCGGCAACTCGAGGAGCACTTCAACACGCGTCTCTTCGACCGCACCCACAACCGCATCAGCCTCACGGCCGCGGGTCAGCGGGTATTCGATTACGCGGAGAAGATCATCGCCCTGTACGGGGAGATGGATAGCCGGGTGCGCGAGCTGACCGGCGACGTGAGCGGCATCCTCATCATCGGCGCCAGCACCACCATCGCCGAGTACGTGTTGCCCGGACTGCTGGGCGAATTCCAGACTCGTTACAAGGACGTGAAAGTGCGATTGAGCGTGTCCAATTCTCTCGGCATCGTACACATGGTCGAGAACAACAGCGTGGATGTCGGCATCGTCGAATCGCCGGTCACCAACAAGAACCTGGCGGTTGAAGTCTGCTGGCACGATGAACTCGTTTTCATCTGCCCGCCCAGCCACCCATTCGCAAAGAAGGGTGCGATCACGCCGCAGGACATCGTGACCCTGCCGTTCCTGTGTCGTGAGGAGGGTTCCGGTACGCGAGAGGTGATCAATGAATACCTCGAGGACAACAAGGTCTCGCCACACGAACTCAACCTGTGCATGGAGTTCGGTAGCCCGGAGGCGATCAAGAGTGCTGTCGAAGCCGGACTGGGCGTGTCCGTCGTGTCGCGCGCCACGGTCGGCAAGGAGTTGAAACTCAAAACACTCGTCGCCTTGCCCCTGAGTCCCGTGCTCAAGCGCCCGTTTTCGTTTGTGCACCAGCGCCAGAAGTTTCGCCTGCGCGCGGTGGATGAGTTCATGAATTTCGCCCACGAGCACTGCGAAAAGCAGGAGCCGCAATTCAAGCAGGGCCCCGCCGGCGGCTGATGCCGCCACGGCCGCCTGTTCATTCCCACCAGCCATGCCCAGCAAAACGGAGAAACGACTGCGCGAGATCCTCGGCGAACTGTCCGAGACACAGGCCACTGCGCTTCTCGAATACGCCGAATTCCTCGCCGCCCGCTACGGCGGGTCAAAGGAAATCAGCGCGCCGCTCGATATCCCGCGTCCGGAGAAGGAATCTGTGGTCAAGGCGATCAAGCGCCTGGGCGCCACCTATCCGATGCTCGATCGCTCCAAGATGCTCAATGAGACCTCGGTGCTCATGACCCAGCACGTGATCAGTGGCCGCGATGCTGTCGAAGTTATCGACGAACTTGAGATCCTTTTCCGGCGGCAGTACGAGAAGCACGCCAATCCCGAGAAGTAGGGTGCGCTTGTGCCGTGCAGGGACGCACCAATGCCGAGAAGCGCATGGATGCGCGAGAGCGGCCGCACCAACCTTCTTGCCGTCATTCCGGCGAAAGCCGGAATCCAGGGTTTACAGGGAATCGCCAGCGGCACCTTAGCTGTTCTAACATCGCCGTAGGCGATACAACTGGTGCGCAAGCGCACCCTACAAAATCTCCGACGCGTGATCCGCCAGTCGTGAGCGCTCGCCGCGTTGCAGGGTCACGTGGCCGCTGTGTTCCCAGTGCTTGAAACGGTCCACCACGTAGGTGAGGCCGGAGGTGGTTTCAGTGAGGTAGGGCGTGTCGATCTGGGCAATGTTGCCGAGACACACCACCTTGCTGCCCGGGCCGGAACGGGTGATGAGGGTTTTCATCTGGTGTGCAGTGAGGTTCTGCGCCTCATCGATGATCAATAACTTGTTCAGGAAGGTTCGGCCGCGCATGAAGTTGAGCGACTTGATGCGTATCCGCGAGCGTACCAGGTCGTGCGTAGCCGCCCGTCCCCAGGCGCCGCGCTCGGGGTGCTCCGACGGATTGAGCACGTCCAGGTTGTCCTCGAGTGCGCCCATCCACGGGTTCATCTTTTCTTCTTCGGTGCCGGGCAGGAAACCGATGTCCTCGCCGACCGGAATCGTGACGCGCGTCATGATGATTTCGGCGTAACGCTTTTCTTCCAGTGTCTGGGTAAGCGCCGCAGCCAGCGTGAGCAGGGTCTTGCCGGTGCCGGCCTGGCCCATGAGCGACACGAAGTCCACGTCCGGGTCCATGAGCAGGTTCAGGGCGAAGTTCTGCTCGCGGTTGCGCGCGGTCATGCCCCACACCGCGTGCCGTTCGCCACGAAAGTCGCGCGCGGTCTCGATTACGGCGCTGTCGTTTTCGAGCTTGCGCACGATCGCCTCGAAGGCGCGCTCGCTGTCATCGTACAGGAACTGGTTGGGAAACCAGGTGTGCGCCAGCGGTCCGGAGATGCGGTAGAAGGTGCGCCCCTGCTCGGCCTTCCAGGATTCCATGCCCTTGGCATGCGTCTCCCAGAAATCCGCCGGTAATTTCATGGCGCCGGTGAACAGCAGGTCCGCGTCTTCCAGCACCTGATCGTTGGTGTAATCTTCGGCGGGGATGCCAAGCGCATGCGCCTTGATGCGCAGGTTGATGTCCTTGGAAACGAGAATAACGCTCGCCTCGGGGTGTCTGCGGCCGAGATCGAGGGTCACGCCGAGCAGGGTGTTGTCGGGTGTCGGGCTGCTCAGGCCATTTGGCAGATGGGTATGCGCTGCCTCCATGTGGAAGTACAACCGGCCGGTTTCAAAGCCTTCGGCGTGCGACGGCAACTTGAGGCCCTGGCTGATGTCGCCGCCGGCCTTTTCGATCATGTCGCTGATAAAGCGGCTCACCTGGCGCACGTTGCGCGCCACTTCCGACATGCCGCGCTTGGAATGGTCGAGCTCTTCCAGTACCACGATCGGCAGCACGATGTCGTGTTCATGAAAGCGGAAGATGGCGGCCGGGTCGTGCATCAGCACATTGGTGTCGAGCACGAATATCTTTTTGCGTTTCTCGTGAGTCATGGCGTATCAGAGCTTCCTTACTGTTTGACGAGTTTCTTCACATCCGTGAGCACGGTGGCCACGTGCCCGTCCACCTTTACACCACGGTACTCCTTGTGGAGGATTCCATTGCTGTCGATGATGAAAGTGCTGCGCTCGATGCCGAGGTATTTCTTTCCATACAGGGTCTTTTCCTTGATGACATCGAACAGCTTGCAGAGTTTCTCGTCCTGATCCGATATCAGGTCGAACGAAAAACACTGCTTGCCCTTGAAGCCTTCGTGTGACTTGAGGCTGTCGCGCGAGACGCCGAAAATTTCGGTCTTGAGCTTGCGGAATTCCTCGTAGTGGTCGCGGAAGTCCTGACCTTCGGTGGTGCAGCCCGGGGTGTTGTCCTTCGGGTAAAAATACAGCACCACGTTTTTGCCTTGCAGGTCGGACAGCTTGAATTTCTGGTCATCCGTGGCCCGGACCTCGATGTCTGGAACCGGTTTGCCGACTGTCGCTTTCTTCATGTCAGGTTCTCCGTGGTGGCTCGGGGAGCGGCAGCCGAAGCGATCAGTCGAGCGCTGCCGCACGTAGCTTGGCCGCAGCGGCTTCCGGGCTAACCGTATTCACGAACAGGCCGCTGCCGAGTTCGAAGCCGGTGGGTATGCTGGTGCGCGGGCAGATTTCAAGGTGCCAGTGGTAGCTCGCGCCACAGTTGGCATAGTTCGGTGCGTGTGGCACCGAGTGCAGGAAGTAGTTGTACTGCGCGCCGCCCAGCACCGCGTCCAGGCGCGCCATGCTGCGGCGCAGGATGCGCGCCAGGTCGGCGAGATCGTCCGGGGTGATGGCGAGAAAATCACTCTGGTGGGCCAGTGGCAGGATATGCACCTCCCACTCATAGCGGCTGGCGAACGGCTTGATGGCAATGAACTTCCTGCCGCGCTCGATCACGAACTGGCCGACATCCAGCTTGCGACGGATCTCGCCGGATTCGCGGTCGTACAGCGTGGCCTCGAAGGTCAGTGCCTCGTCGATCAGGGTGCAGAAGATGCAGCGATGGTTCTTTTCGTAATAGAGCCGGCTGTTCTCGACCTCGTCCTGGACGTTGGCCGGGACCACCGGCGTGGCAATGAACTGGCTGTGGGTATGGGCGATCGACGCGCCGGCGGCCGGGCCGAAGTTCTTGAATACGAGTACGTAGCGCAGACGCGGGTTGGATTGGTAGAGCTGCTGCATGCGCATCCGATAGGTGGCGAACAGGAGCGTGAGATGTGCCTCGCTCATTTCGTGCACCGCGATGCCGTGCTGGTTGTGGTCGATCATTACCTCGTGTCGACCGTAGCCGTCGATGGTCTGTTGCAGACCAAAGGTCAGGTTCGGGTTCTCGCGATCATCGCCCAGCACTGGGTAGAGATTTTCCACGATGCGCAGTTGCCAGGGCGCGCCCTCCGGGTAGGCGCCGATCGCCGGCGGCGTCATGTGTTCATTGCCGACGCAGAACGGGCAGGTGTCCACGTGCGCGCGCGTATCGCGTGGCGCCGGCGCCTCGGCCTTCTTCGGGCGCATGCTGCGCGCCGTGGCCACCAGCACCGATTCGCTCGGCACGATGGGATTGATGCGGATCTCGCGGACGGGTATTTCGGAGTCAGTCATGGCCAGCGGCGGTGGGGTGAATCTTGCGGCAATACTAAAGAAATCCGTGCTCTTTTCCTATCGCGCCGGCGGTCGCGTCCGACTTGTCATGCGCCGCCCGGGCACGCTACTATGCCGGCTCGATTTATTCATCGTCCGGGTATTTCCTTCATGTTCCACGGCAGTATGGTCGCGCTCGTGACCCCGATGCATCTCGACGGGGCGCTCGATACCGCCGCGCTGCGCCGCCTCGTGGACTTCCAGATCGACAATGGCACGACCGCGATCATTGCGGTCGGCACCACCGGCGAGTCGCCGACCCTCGACATGGCGGAACACTGCGAGGTGATCCGGCTCACGGTCGAATACGCGCGCGGGCGCGTGCCGGTAATCGCCGGCACCGGTTCGAACTCCACGACTGAGGCAATCGAGCTCACGCAGTGCGCGCAGGAAGCCGGTGCGCAGGCCTGCCTGCTGGTCACCCCTTATTACAACAAGCCCACGCAGGAGGGGCTGTACCAGCACCACAAGGCGATTGCCGAGGCGGTGCCTATCCCGCAGATTCTTTATAACGTACCCGGCCGTACGGTCTGCGACATGCTGGCGACCACGGTGGCGCGACTCGCCCAAATCCCGAACATCGTCGGCATTAAGGAAGCGACCGGCAATCTTGACCGGGCGCGCGAGTTGCTGCGTCTTTGCCCGAAAGAGTTTGAACTTTATTCCGGCGACGATGCCACAGCTATGGAGTTCATGCTGCTCGGCGGCAAGGGTGTCATCTCGGTCACGACCAACGTCGTGCCGCGCGCCATGCAGGATATGTGCATCGCCGCGCTCAAGGGTGACGCCAAGGCGGCGGGTGTCATCAATGACCGTCTCATGGGTCTGCACCAGAAACTGTTCGTCGAGGCCAATCCGATTCCGGTCAAATGGGTGCTCGAGCAGATGGGCCTCATTGAGGGCGGTATTCGCCTGCCGCTCACCCGCCTTTCCGAGGCGCAGTATGAAACTCTGCGCACGGCGATGCGCGCGGCCGGTGTGCAGTGACGGTATTGGTCTGCGCCAATTTCTGTTTTGAGGTTTGATGATGAAGTTGTTCTCATTCTCGGTATTGGTTTTGCTGCTGGTCGCCGGCAGCACGGCATGCAGTCTGGTTGGTGGGAAACCGGAATCCGCGGCGAAGATCCGCGAACCTCTGGAAGTGCCTCCCGATTTGGCACGTCCCCAAAGTGGTGACCTGGCAACCGGTGTGCCCAGCGGAACGGCGGTCTATTCCACCTATACCAGCAAGACGCCAGAAACATCGACTTCCGACAAAACGCCAGAATCGCCGACGCCGGAGAGCGCTGCGCCGACAGCGCCGGCACCAGAAACCAAGACCGGCGTCAAACTTCAGCGCGACGGCCAGCTACGCTGGCTGGAGGTGCAGGCAACGCCGAATCAGGTCGCGACACGCGTGCGCCGCTATTTGCTTAGCCAGAATATGAAACTCACCGTCGACGATTCAAAGTCCGGAATCTTTGAGACCGAGTGGGAGGAGCGCAAGGCCAACCTTGGCGGCAATGCCTTCACGCGCCTGTTGTCTAGCATGCAGTCCACCGGTCTGCGCGACAAATACCGAATTCGCATCGAAGCGGGACGCGTGGCCGGCACCAGCGAGGTTTATGTTTCGCACCAGGGGCTCGAAGAGGTGGTGTTGAACAGCACCAGTGGTCCGAGCACGACTTGGCAACCGCGCGCTGCGGATGTCGAGGCCGAGGCCCAGTTGCTATCCGGCATCATGACTACTCTCGGGTTGAGCGAGCAGGAGGCGCAGGGCCAGGTCGGAAAAGCGGTAGCGGCTACCGGAGCGGTTAAGGCCAAAGACAGCCTGTTGTTGCCGCAACAGGATCTGGACCAGGCCTGGCGGCGTGTTGGTCAGGCCCTCGACCGGAGTAATTTTGTGATTGAGGACCGTGATCGCCACCTGGGCATCTATTATGTCTATGACCGTGGTAACGCCGACGCGGCGAAACAGGGCAGCCTGTTTGGCGGCTGGTTGAAATTTGGCGAGAACACGGATCTGATCGAAGACCGCCTCCAGGTGGTACTCAAGGTGGCCGAGGGCGGCACCAGCGTGAAGGTCTTGAACGTCAAGGGCGAGCGCACGGAATCCAAGAACGGTGAACAGCTTCTCGACTACCTCCAGAAGCAACTGCAGTAAGGCCAGCACACCCCGGGGCTGACGCCATCGCACAAGAACCATCGCCACGCCGCCGCACCGGCCCGCTGCGCTTTGCGCTGCTCGGCAGCGGCAGCCGTGGCAACGGACTGTTGGTCGAGTGTGGGCAGACCACGATTCTGGTGGACTGCGGCTTTACGCTGAAAGAAACCGAACGCCGCTTCGCGCGTCTCGGCCGCAGCGCCAGTGCGCTGGCCGCCATCCTGGTGACCCACGAGCACGGCGATCACGCCGACGGCGTCGGCCCGCTGGCACGCAAGTACGATATTCCGGTTTGGCTCACGGCCGGCACGCACGCGGCGCTGGGCACGGGGGAAACGAACCGCCTCCCGCAATGCCAGCGCTTTGCCGCGCACGCGGATTTTGCCATCGATGCAATCGCCGTGCACCCGTACACGGTGCCGCACGATGCGCGCGAACCTTGCCAGTTCGTATTTTCCGACGGCGCGCGCCGGCTCGGTCTGCTCACCGATGCCGGTCACATCACCCTACATATCGAAACCCAGCTGCACGGTTGCGATGCGTTGATTCTCGAATGCAACCACGATTCCGACATGCTGGCCGAAGGGCCCTATTCGGTGTCGCTCAAGCAACGCGTCGGCGGGCCGCTCGGCCATTTGAATAACGATGCGTCCGCCGCGCTGCTGGCGTGCCTCGATACCGGCCGGTTGCAGCATATAGTTGCCGCCCACCTGAGCGAGAAGAACAACACCCCCTGGCTGGTGCATTCTGCCCTGGGCGCGGTTTTGGGCGGGACGGCACAGCGGGTGGAAATCGCCTCCCAGGAGGGCGGTCTGGCGTGGCGCGAACTGATATAATAATTATTATTGTGCAGGCATGCTTTCATAAAATGACCGCGCCCTGAAACCACTGGCCGAGCGTGGCAGGGCGAACCTCAACGCGGAACACGAGCGCAAGCGATGGCGAGCAATGCCCCCGAAATCCCGGCTGGTTCTGCCCCGGCGTTTATCAGCACTGCACCCGTCCCGGTTCTCATGTTGCGCGGTTCGGCCGCGCTCTCGCCGTTCCGCCTGGAGCGGCTGATGAAGCGGCTGCGCGCCGCGCTCCCGACCATCGAAACGGCATACGCCGAATACCGACACTTTGCCGCGCTCAACCAGGACCTCAGTGCGCAGGAGCTCGGCGTGCTCGAGCGCCTGCTCACCTACGGACCAAAACTCGAAAGCCGCGCGCCACAGGGCGAGCTGCTGCTGGTCGTACCGCGCCTCGGTACCATCTCGCCCTGGTCGACCAAGGCCACGGACATTGCCCAGCACTGCACCGTGAAGCCTGTACGCCGCCTCGAACGCGGCGTTGCCTGGTTTGTGCGCCAGCGCAACGGCGCGCCGCTTTCATCCGAAAAGCGTGCCCAGGTTGCCGCACTGATCCACGACCGCATGACCGAGAGCGTGCTCGCCGGGTTCGATGAGGCTGCGGCCCTGTTTCGCGTGGACAGTCCCGCGCCACTCAGGACGGTGGACATTCTCGCGGGCGGGCGGGCCGCGCTCGCCAACGCCAACCAGCAGCTCGGGTTGGCGTTGGCGCCGGACGAGATCGATTATCTGGTCGAGAACTTCACGCGCATCGGCCGCAACCCCACGGACGTGGAGCTGATGATGTTCGCGCAGGCCAATTCCGAGCACTGCCGGCACAAGATTTTCAATGCCGACTGGGTGATCGACGGCAAGCCCATGGAGCATTCGTTGTTCGCCATGATCCGCAACACCCATGCGCTCAATCCGGCCGGCACCTTGGTTGCCTACAAGGACAACGCCTCGGTCATTCAGGGTTTCCGCAGCGGGCGTTTCTTTCCCGATCCGGCGACCCACGAGTATCGCTATCACGAGGAAGACACGCATATCCTCATGAAGGTCGAGACGCACAATCACCCGACGGCGATCTCGCCGTTCCCGGGTGCCGCCACCGGTGCGGGCGGCGAGATTCGTGACGAGGGCGCGACCGGCACCGGCTCGAAGCCCAAGGCCGGCATCACCGGCTTCTCGGTGTCGAATTTGCGCATCCCCGGCGCCGAGCAGCCGTGGGAGACCGATCACGGCAAGCCCGGCCGTATCGCCAGCGCCCTGGAAATTATGCTCGACGGCCCGCTGGGTGGCGCGGCGTTCAACAACGAGTTCGGACGGCCGAATCTCGGCGGTTACTTCCGCACCTTCGAAGAACAGGTAGCCGGCGAAGTGCGCGGCTATCACAAGCCAATCATGCTGGCCGGCGGGCTCGGCAACATCCGTGCGAGTCATGTACAGAAGAAACAGATTCAGGCTGGCGCCAGTATTGTGGTGCTTGGTGGCCCGGCGATGCTCATCGGTCTCGGCGGCGGTGCTGCCTCGAGCATGACCACCGGCAGCAGCCACGAAGATCTCGATTTCGCCTCGGTGCAGCGTGGCAATCCGGAGATGCAGCGCCGTTGTCAGGAAGTCATCGACCAGTGCTGGGCACGCGGCGCGGACAACCCGATTGTCTCCATCCATGACGTCGGCGCCGGCGGCCTTTCCAACGCCGTGCCGGAGATCATCAACGACGCCGGCCTGGGCGGCGCATTCGAGCTGCGCCAGGTGCCTAACGACCAGCCGGGTATGTCGCCCATGCAGATCTGGTGCAACGAGGCGCAGGAGCGTTACGTGCTCGCGGTGGATGACCAGCACCTCGACGTCTTCAAGAGGCTGTGTGAGCGCGAGCGCTGTCTGTACGCCGTCATCGGACACGCCACACACGAGCGGCATCTGACACTCACCGACCAGCACTTTGCCGGCCAGGGCGCACCGGCGGCGCGCCCGATCGACATGGATCTGGGCGTGTTGCTCGGCAAGCCGCCGCGCATGCAACGCGACGTGCAACGCGTGAAGCGCAAGCTGCCGGCCTTCAAGACCAAGGGCATCGATCTCGCCGAGGCGGCCTATCGGGTGCTGCGCCTGCCAACGGTGGCGAACAAGAATTTTTTGATCACCATTGGCGACCGCAGTGTCACCGGACTCGTGTGTCGCGACCAGATGGTCGGGCCCTGGCAGGTACCGGTGGCCGACGTGGCCGTCACCGCCGCCGGTTACAGCGCCTACACCGGTGAGGCCATGAGTATGGGCGAACGCACGCCGCTGGCATTGCTGCACCCGGCGGCGAGCGGGCGCATGGCCATCGGCGAGGCGCTGACCAATATCGCCGCGGCGCGCATCGCCAAGCTCCCGGACGTCAAGCTGTCGGCCAACTGGATGGCGCCGGCCGGCCACCCCGGTGAGGACGCCGCGCTGTACGACACGGTCCGGGCAGTGGGCATGGAACTGTGTCCGGCGCTTGGCATTTCCATCCCGGTCGGCAAGGACTCGATGTCCATGAAGACCGTCTGGCAGGAGCAGGGCGAGAAACGGGAAGTGATCGCGCCGCTGTCACTGGTCGTGTCGGCCTTTGCGCCGGTGCTGGATGTGCGCAAGACGCTCACACCGCAATTGCGTGTCGATCAGGGCGAGACCGACCTGATCCTCATCGACCTCGGCAAGGGCCAGAACCGTCTAGGTGGCTCGGCGCTGGCGCAGGTCTACAAACAGGTTGGCAACGAGGCGCCGGACGTGGACGACGCGCGCGTGCTCAAGCTGTTCTTTGCCGTGATTCAGGCCTTGAACGAGCTCGGCTTCCTGCTTGCCTATCACGACCGCTCGGATGGCGGTCTGTTTGCCACGATCTGCGAAATGGCCTTTGCCGGACGCACCGGGGTGCGCATCGAGCTCGATGATCTCGGACGCGATCCGCTGGCCGCCTTGTTCAGCGAAGAGCTGGGTGCAGTCTTGCAGGTGCCGCACGCTCGTCTGAACGGCATCCTCGGTGCCCTCAAGGAGGCCGGCATCGCGCGCAGCGCGCATCGCATCGGTACGCTCACGCGCGATGATCGCATCAGTTTCGTACGCCACGGTCAGGAAGTGTTTGGCGACACGCGCGTCAACCTGCAGCGTGCCTGGTCAGAAACGAGTTACCGCATGCAGTCGTTGCGCGACAATCCCGACTGCGCGCAGCAGGAGTTTGACCGTATTCTCGATGACACCGATCCGGGGTTGAGCGCGGTGCTGACGTTCAAGCCCGAAGACGACATCGCCGCGCCCTATATCGCCACCGGCGCGCGCCCGCCGATCGCCATCCTGCGCGAGCAGGGTGTGAACGGTCAGCTGGAAATGGCCGCGGCCTTCGACCGTGCCGGCTTCCGCGCCATCGATGTCACCACGAGCGACATCATCGATGGCCGTGTGTCACTCCGGGATTTCAATGGCTTCGTGGCCTGTGGCGGATTCTCGTTCGGCGACGTGCTCGGCGCTGGCGAAGGCTGGGCCAAGTCCATCCTGTTCAATCCGCGCGCGCGTACCGAGTTCAGTGCGTTCTTCGCGCGCCCCGACAGCTTCGCGCTCGGTATCTGCAACGGTTGCCAGATGATGTCCAACCTGCACGCGATCATCCCCGGCGCCGAGGCCTGGCCGCATTTCGTGCGCAATGCCTCGGAGCAGTTCGAGGCGCGCGTGAGCATGGTGCAGATCCCGCAGAACCCGTCGCTGTTCCTCGCCGGCATGGTCGGCTCGTTTCTGCCGATCGCGGTGGCGCACGGCGAGGGCCGCGCCGAGTTCCGTAGCGTCAGCGACTGGGAACGCATCACCGCCGCTCACCAGGTGGCGCTGCGCTTCGTGGACAACCGCGGCCAGGTCACGCAGGCCTATCCACAGAATCCGAACGGTTCGCCGGCCGGCATCGCCGGCCTCACCACGGCGGATGGACGCTTCACCGTCATGATGCCGCATCCGGAGCGTGTGTTCCGCAGCGTGAGCAACTCCTGGCATCCGGATGCGTGGGGCGACAACGGCCCGTGGCTACGCATGTTTCGCAACGCGCGCGCGTGGATCGGGTGATGCCGGCGCGCATCGTGGCGCATGGGTCTGCGCGCCGCGCCCCATGACTCTCTCCGCCTTGCCCTCTCGGAAAGCGCCGCGCAGGTTGTCGCCGGCGCTGTGGCTGGTGCTCGGCCTCGGCGGGTTTCATCTCGTCTACGCCGCGTTCGTCGGCCTGGCCGGCGACGAGGCCTACTATTGGCAGTGGGCGCGGCATCTTGATTGGGGCTATTACGACCATCCGCCGATGGTCGCCTGGCTCATCGCGCTCGGCACGCAACTCGCCGGACATAACGAGTTCGGCGTGCGCGTCGTCACGGTGTTGCTGTCCACGGCGATACTCTGGCTGGTCTATTGCATCAGCCGCGATTATTCCGCGCTGGCGCCTTCCTCCGGCGAGCCGCCGGCCGCGCGCGCCGGGCTGTGGGCGGTGGCGGTGCTCGCGGCCGCACCGCTGTTCAGCTTAGGCGGTTTCCTCGCCACCCCCGACGTGCCTTTCGTGTTCTTCTGGACGCTGGCTGTGGCGTGCACCCTGCGGGTGCTGCATGATCGGCGCCTGCATCGCTGGCTGTTGCTCGGGCTGGCGTTCGGTCTCGGGATGCAGAGCAAATATCCGATGGTGCTGTTGCCGCTGGCGTTGCTCATCGCCTTCGCCGCCACGGTGCGTGGCCGGACCCTGCTGCGTTCCCCCGGCCCCTACCTGGCGGCCAGCGTCGCCCTGCTGGTGCTCATTCCGCATCTCTTCTGGCTCGCGCGCCACGACTACGCCGCGGTGCTGTTCCAGCTGGGCCATGGTCTGGGCGGCGCCGGCGGGGCAACCGGAAAACGCCTCGCCGGTGTCGCCCAGTTCCTGGCCGGTCAGTTCGGCGTGCTGACGCCAATTCTATTCGTGTTGTTCCTGGGCGCGTTGGCCGGCGGTGTTGCCGCGCTTTTCCGTCGGTCGGATCGGGCAGCGGACAGCGGAAAGAATTCCGAACTCGCGCTCTGGATTCTGGTGCTGCCCGCGGCGCTCACCCTGTTTCTGTTCCTGCTGGCGAGCCTGTTCGCCAAGTCGCAGACCAACTGGCCGGCCGCGGCCTACCCGACGCTGGCCGTGCTGCTCGGCTTGCAGCTGGCGCGCTGGACCCAGCGCGCGGGCATCCGGCGCGGGACCGCCTATGCGGCCGTGGGACTCGCGGCGTTGGTGAGTGCCTACGCGCATCTCGAGGTGCTGTACCCGCTGGTGCCCTACACCAGCAGTGTGTTCGACAAGCTGCAGGACAAGCGCGGCCTGGCGCAGTGGGTCGAGGGATTACGTATGGCGGCCGGTGTCGAGGGCCGCCAGGCCGCACTGCTGGCCGACAATTATCGGACGGCGAGTCTGTTCGCGTTTTATCTGCCCGACCGGCCGCCGACGGACGCGCCGTTCGAATCCGGCTCCGGCTCGCAGTACACGCTCTGGCGCAAGGCCGATGACGCGGGCGCGGCCACCGCCACCGCCTGGTATGTGACGCGCTTCGCGAACGACCCGCGCGTGCCGCAGTTATTCGGCGATGCGCGTGCCGCCGGCGTGTATGTCGAACAGCGCGCCGGTGTGCCGATCGGCACGATGTACGCCTGGTACGGCCACCTGCGCGCGGCGAACGAAATCGGCACGCGTTAGGGATCATCCACCCGCGCGCGTTGACGCTGACTCAAACGGAGAGGGCCGGACCAATATGAATACGTTCTTGCTCGTCGGGATTATCGTGAATGTCCTGCTGACCGGACTCGGCATCTACTGGGTTGTGCGGAATATGAAACCGAAAGGGAACCGCAAGAAAGACGGGCAGTGATGGTTCCTCAGACGCCGGTCTGGCCAGCCCGGAGTGGAACAAGACAGGGCCGGTATCCCCACCGGCCTTGTCAGCGGCGATCAGGCGCGCGTCTCCTGCTCCGCAATCTCCTTGCGCACCATGTGCATATCGAGCGCCATGGCCTTGGTGAGAATTTCTTCCAGCGCCGGGCCGGGCAGGGAACCGGGTTGGGAGAACAGGATGATCTGCTCGCGAAACAGCATGAGTGTTGGAATGGAGCGGATCTGGAAGGCGGCCGCGAGCTGCTGCTGGTCTTCGGTATTGACCTTGGCGAAGACCACATCCGGGTGCAGTGCCGCGAGCTGTTCGTAGACCGGTGCGAAGGCGCGGCATGGGCCGCACCAGGGTGCCCAGAAGTCTACCAGGACCATGGCGTTCTGCTGGATGGTGTCTTCGAAGTTTTCTTGGGTGAGATCGACTGTGCTCAAGGGAAGGCTCCGGTGGCACCCAGGGGTGCAGGGTATGGGACCGTAGGCCCCGGACGGGTAACTTAGGCTATTATACATTTCAGCGCGCCGGCTCGGACGCCGCGGGACGTCAAAAACTGTGTCCAGGTGACGTTCAGGGTCCACCGCTGGGGTGTGCAAGCACGGTGCAGAATAAAAAAACCATGACAGGTCAAGGAATTAGCCACAACATTGAATGCTGGCAGGCTGGCATAAGAAATGCACTTTTCAAGGCTGAGTGTCTTGGCGTCGAGATGGCGAGCACAGGGGATAGCATGCACCAAGGCCGTTATATTCGGATGATCGTCATCGCCGCTGCCCTCGGCGGAGCCGGCCGTGTTGCGCAGGCGGATATATTTGTCTATCAATTGCCGGGCGGTGCGCGCATCGTCACCGACCACCCGCTCAGCAGCCGCGACTACCAGCTGGTGCGACATAGCAAGAACAGCAAGGGCGCCGGTGCGCTGGTTTCGAGCCGCAAGATTGCGTATGCCGTCACCGATCCGACCGCTTACGATCGCCTGATCCATCGTACTGCACGCGCCAACCAGGTGGATGCCGCTTTGGTGAAAGCGGTGATGCATGTTGAATCTGGATTCAATCCGCACGCCGTGTCCGACAAGGGCGCGCAGGGCCTGATGCAACTCATGCCCGACACCGCGCAGCGCTACGGTGCCGAGGATCTGTTCGATCCGGTGCAGAATGTGCGCGCCGGAGTTCTGTACCTCAAAGATCTGCAGAAGATGTTCAAGAACAACACGCGTCTGGTGCTCGCCGCTTACAATGCCGGCGAAAACGCCGTGTTGCGCCACGGCGGTGTGCCGCCGTATGACGAGACGCAGGATTACGTGCGCAAGGTGATGAAGATGCACCGTGAGTACACGGCGGAGGAGCGCGCTGCCACCAAGATGGTGATTGCCGCGGCGCCGGCGCCACGTCTATTGGTGCCCGCCACGACGCCTGTCATTGCCGCGAACACCGCGACCGTGCCGAATGCACCGGGGCTGGTGCCCGTTTCCGCGGTGCAACCGGTTTCCGAGATCGTACCGGAAAAGAAACTCTAGAAGTATTGCACTGAAGATGTAGGGCGAGTCATAAAGAGCTGTTTGGCCCGTGTCTCCGATTCATCTCCAGTAAAGTAACCTGGCAAGATATTCACCGGCATTCTGCCTCGCCCGGCTGTGTATTCGCCCGTGAACGAAACAGGGAAATGTCTGCCCCGTGGCTCGCTTCAGAATCGAAAGCCGAGCTTGATTCCGTAACTCGGGACGCCCCCGGTCTTGTCGGCCTCGAGCGCCACATTCATGAAGACGAAATTCATATTCAGACCGATAAAGTATTTGCTCTCCGAAAAATCAACTGAGGTGAGGCTGGGCACGCCTTGCGGGGTACTTTGCACCCACACATAGCCGATGCCGGCATAGGGTGTGAACAGGGCGAAACCCTTGGAGATGGATAAATCCACCGCCGTGGTATCGAGCTTGAGCTGGTCCACACCCGACAACGCCGTGTAACTGGCGCGCAGCGCGACCGCCGGTGTGGTGGTGCTGCCGGCGATCAGCGCATAGCGCAATTCCCCGCCCCACAACTCGATGTTGCTGTCCGGCACGGCCCCGTAGATTACCCCGACATCGAAATTGAGGGGCAGACCAAGGTAGGCACGTAGTGTCGGCACCACCAGCGAGCTCGGCGCGGAACCGGAGAAGGCTGCGGCATAGTCAGCGCTGTTCTCCAGCTTGGTATCCGTGGCGGCAACGCCGATATCGAATCCGAGCACACCCAGCGGCTCGGATGGCTGGAGCGGTTTGTAACTCAGCGCCGCACCCAGGTCTTCGGAGAGTTGCTGAAACTGGGATTGGTTAAGCAAATTGATGTTACCGAGATTGGCGGCCTGTGCCGGCAGGCCAAGACCGGCGAAACTTAGGATCGAAAGGGTAAGGATGCGACGGATCACTGGGTTCTCCTGAGCAGGATGGGTGACTTGAGATTAGCCGTTAATCAGTTCTGGTCAAAGTATATAGATCGCCGCGAGCAGCAGGCCATAACCGCCGATCAGCAGATAAACGGCGATATGGTTGATAAACCGGAGGTACGGGCCGACAACATGAATCGAAGCGAGCGGCACGTACAGACCGATCAGGCCAAGGATGAACAGCAGCAGACAGAGGAGCGCGGTGTTCCGGCTCGGGGTGTGGGCCTTCATACAGGATCTCCTGTTGGGGTCAGCGGGTCGGCGGAAAAATCTTGTCGGGGTTGAGAATGCCCTTCGGATCGAATTGTGCCTTGATGCGGCGCATTAGGTCGAGGGTGGGCGGATCGATGGCGAGCGCAATGTAGTCGCGTTTTTCGCGGCCGATGCCGTGTTCGCCGGAGAGTGTGCCGCCGAGACGAATGACGAGATCGAAGACCTTGCGCAGACAAGGGCGCGCGTTCGCTTCCTGCTGCGGGTCCTGCGAGTCGTACAACAGGTTTACGTGAATATTGCCGTTGCCGGCGTGACCGAAGTTCACGATCGGAATGCCATGCGCGCGGCTCAATTCACCCAGGCCCTCGATCAGTTCCGGCAGGCGCGACACCGGTACCACCACATCCTCGTTCAGCTTGTTGGGGGCAATGGTGCGCAGTGCCGGCGACAGCGCCTTGCGCGTCGCCCACAAGGCATCGGTTTCCGCCTTGGTGCGCGCTTCGCGAAAGCTGACGAGGCCGTCATTCGTGGCGGCCGCGCGAATCGCTGCCGTCTGACTGTCGATCGCGCTCGCCGGACCGTCGAGTTCGATCAGGAGCAGCGCGCCGGCGCCCTGAGGCAGTTCGGCCTGCGAATAGCTGCGGATCATCTCGATGGCCGTGGCATCCATGAACTCGAGTGCACACGGTGTCGCGGGCTGCGCCATGATGCGCGAGATCGCGGCCGCTGCTTGTGCAACATGGTTGTACACCGCCTGCATCAAGCGACGCGCTTCCGGCAACGGTGTGAGCCTGAGCGTGGCCTCGGTGATCACGGCGAGCGTGCCTTCCGAGCCGATCAATAACCGTGTCAGGTCGTAACCGACCACGCCCTTGGTGGTGTACACACCGGTATGAATATCGTCGCCCGCGCCGGTCACCGCGCGCAGGCCCAGGGTGTTTTCGCGCGTGCTGCCATATTTTACCGCGTGTGGTCCGGCGGCATTCACCGCAAGATTGCCACCCACCGTGCAGTACGCAGCGCTCGTGGGGTCGGGTGGCCAGAAGAAGCCATGCGGCGCGGCCGCCTCCTGCACCGCCTGATTGGTGACGCCCGGTTCGACGACGATCACGCGATTCGCTGGATCCACCTTCAAAATGCGATTCATGCGTTCCAGCGACAACACCACGCCGCCGCGCAGCGGTATGGCCGCACCGGTGGTGGCCGTGCCGCGTCCACGCGCCACGATCGGCACGCCGTGTTCGTGACACAGTCGCACGATGTCCTGCACCTCGCGGTGACTGGTGACAAACACCACGACATCCGGTGGCGCATGTTTGCGTGAATTGTCGTAACCGTACACCCAGGTGTCGGCCGGATCGGTGAGCACGCGTTTGGCGCAGGTGATACCCGACAGGCGGTCACGAAACCCGGGAGAGATAGCCATCGGGATTCAGTCGATGTACTCGAAGACCTTCACCACACCGGTCACGCCATCGATGTGGGTGGTGAGTGCCACGGCCTGATCGCCCTCGGCATGGGTCACCAGACCCATGAGGTACACAACACTGTTTTCGGTCACCACCTTGATGCGCGTCGGATCGAAATCCGGTGATACCAGCATGCGCGATTTGATTGCGCTGGTGATGAGCGCATCCAGGCTGCGGCTACCGAAGCTGCTCGGTGCGGTGATGCGCATCTCGTTGGTGATGCGGCGCACGCCTTGGACGCTGCGCACCAGCGTCAATACCTGATCGCGCGCTTCCAGGGTGGCGGCCTCGCCGGTCAGCAGCACGATGCCATTCATGCTGACCACATTGATGTGTACCTGATCTTTGATCGTCGGATCGTTGTTGATGTTGGCCGCCGCCTTGAGCTCGATATTTTGATCATCGATCAACGCGCCGAACGTGCGCCGGTCATGCACCGCCGAGGCACCGGCCGCCACGCCGACGACCGCCACCGGTGCACAGCCCTGGAGCAACAGGAGCAGCGGGAGACCGGTGGCCAGTACCCTGCGGAAACGCATGCGGGAGAATTCCATTTAGAGTCGTGACCGAGTGATGAAAACGGGATGCTGTAGCGAATCTTAGGCGAAACGGGCGGGAGCGGAAAGGGCGGGGGTTCACTCGCTAGTACCGAACGCATCACGCAGCCACTCGATGCGTGCGTCGCGACCGCTCATCGCCACCACATCGAAGCGGCAGGCGCGATCGGCGGCGTGCGTGAGCAGATAGTGCCCGGCGGCGGCCTGCAGGCGCGCCTGCTTGCGCCGGTCGACGGTTTCGGCTGGCGTGCCGAAGGCGTTCGAATGCCGATAGCGTACTTCGACAAAGACGAGCGTGCCGCGATCGTCCATCACCAGGTCGATTTCGCCTTGGGGACAGCGGTAATTGCGCGTGAGCAGCTTGAGCCCGGCGCGTTCAAGATGCGCGCAGGCAAGCTGCTCCGCCTGAGCGCCGTTGAGCGTATTAGCCACCCGGGCGTGCCGCCGGCGCGTTGACGTCGATGTCGAGTTGGCCTTTGCGGAGGAAAGCGGTGTCCACCAACACCGGCACGCCCTTGCGGAACTGCGCCCACAGGAGCTGGCGGTGCAGGCGTCCGCCGCGCCCGAGCGACAGGCCGCTGGTCACGCCGCCGAAACGTACGGCGTTCTCGCTGTTCAGACGATTGAGCTGGGGAATGACCGCATACGCGTCCACACCGAGCGCAAACAGGCGGTCGAGTCCGGTGTGGGCGTAGGGCCAGTTGGGTTGCAGTAGTTTGCGCAGCGTGCTCATGCGTTCGTCGCTGACCAGCATCCACGGCATGTCCGGGAACAGGATGCCGTCCAGATCCGTGTCCAGGTTAGGATCATCGCGCCCGGTGTACACATGCGACGTGGCGTACACCGGCACGCGCGCGGCGCGGTGGTAGTTTAGCTGTGGTTTGATTAGGCGCGCATGCCGGGGATCGGCCGCGAGAAAAATGAACTGGATATCTTCGCGCGGCCGTTCCTCGTACTTGAGTTTCATCTTGACGACGGATTCGAGTCGATCCTTGCGCGCCTCGCTCTGCGTGATGTTGAGCAGGCGTTTCACCGGGTCCGTGTAATCGCTTTGATCCAGCAAATAATCCTGCTCGCTCACCACGATACCGCCGAGTCGTTGCCAGGCGCCGACAAACGCCGTCTGCATGCGCCGTCCCCAGGCGGAATTCGGGTACAGCACCGCCGCTTGCCGATGGCCGTCCAGCCAGGCGCGTTCTGCGACCTGCGTCGCTTCCTGCTCGGGTGGCAGGCCAAACTGAAAGGCGGTCTTGCCGGGGTCGATGTCATCGGTCGCGTGACTCAGCAGCAGGGTCGGCACATCGAGGCTGGTTTTCCGCACCACGTTGTCCACGGCTTCAAGACCGAGCGGTCCGACAATCAGTTGGGCACCATCCTGCACGGCGGCGTTGTAGGCGATAATGGTCTGGGCCGGATCCGAGCCCGTGTCGACCACGGTCACCTTCGGTTTGTCCGGACTGTGATTCGCGGCATCCATGGCAAGAAAGCCGTCGCGCACCGCGGCCGCGGCCTGCGCATACTCAGAGGTGAGCGGCAACAGCAGTGTGATCTTGTCCACGCGCCCGATTTGTCCGGGACGCGGGCGGGCGATGCTCTTCAGAAAATCGTCCGAGGCCGGATGCCCGACATGGGTCTTGCGCCAGCCATCGATGGCATTGGCGAGCGCCACTCGACTGCCGGCGTTCTCGAGTGCGGCGATCGCCAATGTCAGCCAGCCACTCAGCACCGGGTCGCTGGTCGTTTTGAGTTCCTGGTCGAGCTGGGCGCGACTCATGTTAGCCAGGATCTGCCAGAGTGCCTGCTGGTTCTTGGTCACCTCCTCGCGCCCAACGATGACCTTCTCGCGCTGGGTCAGGCTCTTGACGGCATTCATCGGCTGATTCAGGGTCACCTCGGCCAGTGCGCGCACCTGGTAGATCTCGGCGATCAGGGTCGGATTCAGATTCGGGGTTTTTTCGGCCTGCGTCAGCAGACGCAGGGTTTCTTCCGGCTGACCCTCGAGCGCCGCCAACTGCGCCGGCAAAATCAGCTTGCGCGCCTGGAACGAGGGATCGAGTTTGGTGGTATCTATAGTACGTAGCTTCTCGCGCGCCTCGCGCGCTTGTCCGGCCTTGATCAGGGATCCGACCGCCTTGAGTGCATAGTTCTGCTGCTGCGGTGGCGTGGACTGGCGGGCGAGCGCCTCGTATTCGCGTGCCGCGAGCACGAATTCACCGGCCTGTTCGGCCAGTTCCGCGGTTTGGACGGTTGCCGCCGCCGGGGGTTCCGGTTTCGCGGCTTCCGGGCGCAGTGGTGGACGGGTTTCACAGGCCACCAGTGTGAGCAGGGCAGCGAGCAGAAAAAGACCGGCGACCGCCATGAATGGCGGAAGTGCGGAAAATGCAGGAGCATTTTTTACGCAAAGGATACGGCGGGAGATCGGTTTCATGGCGGGTGTCGGGTAAACTGCGCGGAAGTATCCGCAACCGGAGGCGCCTGTGTCAAACCAGCCCGGGGTTCTGTACGTGGTCGCAACCCCCATCGGGAACCTGGACGATTTATCGCCACGCGCCCTGCTGACGTTGAACGAAGTCAGCCTGATCGCCGCCGAGGACACGCGGCACAGCAGCAAGCTGCTCAGACATTTTGGCATTCTCACGCCGGCCACGGCCTTCCACGAGCACAACGAACGTGAAAAGACCGCAGAGCTGATCGCATTCCTGCGTGCAGGCAAATCCCTCGCCTTGATCAGCGACGCCGGTACACCACTGGTGAGCGACCCCGGCTATCGTCTTGTGCATGCGGCGCACGCGGCCGCTATCCGTGTCGTGCCCCTGCCCGGGGCCTGTGCCGCGATCGTGGCGCTGTCGGCCTCGGGGTTACCATCCGATCGATTTGCCTTTGAAGGATTCCCGCCGCTGAAAAGTGCGGCGCGCCTGAGTTGGTACGAGGCGCTGGTCCACGAGCCGCGCACGCTGATCTTCTACGAAAGCCCGCATCGCATTGTCGAAAGTCTGCAAGACATGGTCGCGGTGTTCAGTGCGGCACGCGTGGCGGTGTACGCACGTGAACTCACCAAGCAGTTCGAAACCATACGTCATGCGACCCTGGGTGAGATCGCGCGCTGGGTGGAAGCGGACAGCAACCAGCAGCGTGGCGAAATTGTGGTCCTTCTTCACGGCGCGGCCCCGGCCGCGGCCGAAACCAGCGAAGAGGCCGCGCGCATTGTGCGTATTCTGATAAAGGAGTTGCCGGTCCGCCAGGCGGCGGCGCTGGCGGCGGAGATCACCGGGCAGAAGAAAAACCAGCTCTACGAACTGGCCTTGCAGTTCAAACAGGGCCAGTGAGCCGATGGCGCTGAACTGAAGCAAACGTGATCCGGCCCACTTTCCAGGTAGCCGGCGCGGCAATGGCGTTGGCACGATGTCGCTTAGCCGCTGTGGTAGCGCTGCCAGAGCGTGCGCGTCAGTGCGCCGAGACCGAAGAGCAGCAGCACAAACGCGGCGAGTGCACCCAGCACCGGAAGCAGGCGCAGCAGCGCCAACGCCAGCAGGGTTGTCGCCAGCGCGCCGATCATCCAGGCCTTGCTGGGCGCTTCTTGCCGACGCAATCGTTGTAAGCCGGCGTCCGCCACGAACAGCACACCGGCAAGATAGCCGAGTAGCAGCAGGACGAAATAGAGTACCAGTGTCATCAGCCCGAGCCACAACCCGACGACACTCGCCAGCAACAGAACCACCACCAGCGGCACGCTCGCCAACACGGCGAGCCCCAGACCCAGCGCCTGCCACGGTGCCGTGCGCACGCTGCGCGCCGCGACCAGCGAGAAGTTCGGGAACAGCAGGAACAATACGCAGGCCGTGACCAACAGACTGAGCAACATGAACACGCATCCGGCGGCGTGACCGGCTTGGGTCACCGCCGGCGCTTCGAGCGGCAGCTGTACCACCGAGCCGAGCACGCGCGCGCCCGGATCGATGCTGGCGGCGTTCGGGCTGCGGTAGGTGAGATGCCCATGGATGATCGCACCCGGGCGCAGCTCGATGTGCTCGCCGACCAGATTCGCATCGCCCAGAATTTCACCCGCAATCACGATCTCGCCGCCTGCAGCCTTGAGGCTCTTGCCCACGCGCCCGGCGATTTCGAGCGTGCCGCCCGCGAGCCAGGCGCGCCCGCCGATCCGGGCCTCGGGCGCGATCCGCACGCTGCCGCCGGCCGCGAGCAGATCATCGCCGATCGTGCCGTGTACCGCCACGTCACCGCCCGCGACGCGCGCATCGTCCTGCACAGCACTACGCAGATCCACGCTGCCGCCGAAGGCCAGCACATCACCACTGACCGTGTCTTCGATCGACACCCGCCCGCCGGCCGCGCTTACATCGCCGTCCACCTGCCCCAGAACGCGCACGCTGCCGCCGCCGAGATACAGATCCTCGTGCGCGTGGCCGCGTTGGATCACCGATTCACCGAACTGTTGTGCCAGCGCGAGCTGTGCGCCAGCTGCGAGCAGGCCAGCGAGAACCAATGATGGAAACCAACGCCCTGCTGTGAACATGGTCAGACTCCTTGTCGGTGGGGGGCAGGCCGATTATTACGACGAACCAGCATAAACAGCAAGGGCGACTTGTTTTGCAAAATAACCAGCCTGTTCAGGCAATCACAGCGATGGGGCTTGTCTTTGCCCGTCGCACGCTTTCCTTGTGACACCTCACTCGGCTAGCATTTCCCCGTCAAACCTGAAAGGACGAGCGCACATGCTCAGGACGATCCACCTGCTGGCCGGTCTGCTCGCAACTCTGACCATCGCCACTTTCTTCTCCACGACACTGTTCGTCGAGCTGTTCGGTTCGCACGCAGCCGTGGCCAGCATCAAACACCGGATCGTGTTTCCCGGCCTGTTCGTGCTCGTGCCCGCCATCGCCGCCACCGGTGGCACCGGCTTCGCTTTGTCGAGGGCGCGTCAGGGCCGTCTGGTGGAGGCCAAAAAGAAGCGCATGCCATTTATTGCCGCCAATGGGTTGCTGGTGCTGTTGCCGGCTGCCATCATTCTGGACAGGTGGGCCAGCCATGGCGCTTTCGATTACTGGTTTTATCTCGTCCAGGCGGTTGAACTCCTGGCGGGCGCCACCAATCTCACGTTGATGGGTTTGAATATCCGTGATGGCTTAAAATTGAGTGGGCGCTGGCGTTCGAATCAGTCTGCGTCGGTACGACCGTAACGGCGCGGTAAAAGATCTATTTATCTATAGTGTGCAATGCAACACGCAACGCAAGGTGTCAAGATGCCGAAGAAAACCCAATCGAACAGCGACCGTCTGAACAACATTGTTGCCAGTGCGCAGCGTAATCAGCTGCAGCGCGAGCAGGCCTACCGCGAGCAGGCGCTCAAGCTGTACCCGTGGATCTGCGGACGCTGCCAGCGCGAGTTCACGCGCGAGAACCTGCAAGAACTCACCGTGCATCACCGCAACCACAATCATGATGACAACCCGGCCGATGGCAGCAACTGGGAACTGCTGTGTCTCTATTGTCATGACAACGAACACCAGCGCCTGCTGGAAGCCGCCGCACAGGCCACGTCGGCCAGCGGCCGCAAACCGGAAGCCAGCGCCACACACAATCCCTTCGCCAATCTCAAGAATCTGATGAAGGACAAAGGCTAGCCGGCCACGCCCGCCCCCTTGGCAGATTATCGGCACGATCATGGCCGAGTGGTACGTCTACATATTGCGCTGCGCGGACCAGAGCCTGTACACCGGCGTGGCCACCGACATCGCCGCACGCGTGGCAACCCACAACGCCGGCAAGGGTGCGAAATACACCCGCGGCCGTCTGCCGGTCACGCTGGTCTATCAGGAAGCCGTGGGCGAGCGCGGCGCCGCACTCCAACGCGAGCATGCCATCAAGCGTCTGCCGGTCGCGGCCAAGCGGCGGTTGATTGTGCAGTCAGTGCCAGGCTAGTGATGAATCACGCTGCGCAGAGTGCTGGCAACGCACGAGGCAAACCATGAAATACCGGCAGTTGGCAAACAGCAGTCTCTCGGTTTCGGAAATCTGCCTCGGCACCATGACCTACGGCGAGCAGAACAGTGTCGCGGACGCGCACCAGCAACTGGATTACGCGCTGGCGAGTGGCATCAACTTTATCGACACGGCCGAGATGTACCCGGTGCCGCCGCGTGCCGAGACCCAGGGCCGCACGGAAACGTACCTGGGCCTGTGGCTGAAGCAGCAAGCGCGCGACCAACTGGTGGTAGCCACCAAGCTCACCGGTCCGTCGCGCGGCTTCGGCTGGATACGTGGCGGACCGCGGGTGGGGCGCGAGCAGATTGAACAGGCGGTCGACGCCAGCCTCAAACGCCTGCAGACCGATTACATCGATCTCTACCAGATTCACTGGCCGGACCGGAATGTGCCGACGTTCGGCCAGAGTGCGTTTGATCCCGCAGCCGAGCGCGCAACGACGCCGATCGCCGAGCAGTTGGCGGTGTTCGCCGACCTCATTCGTGCCGGCAAGATTCGTTACCTCGGGTTGAGCAACGAAACGCCATGGGGTGTCTGCCAGTTTGTCCGTCATGCCGAGCAGGCCGGGCTGCCGCGCGTGATTACGGTTCAGAACGCCTATAACCTGATCAATCGCGTGTTCGAATACGGACTGGCCGAGACTTGCTATCGGGAGCAGGTCGGGCTGCTGGCCTACAGTCCGCTCGGCTTCGGCATGCTCACCGGCAAATACCAGATGCCCGGTGCCAGCGGTCGCATCACCCGATTTCCGGGTTTCGGCCAGCGCTATGCCAAACCCAATGTAAACGAGGCGGTGGCGGCGTACAGCGCGCTGGCTCGGCAACACGGCCTGAGACACCCGCCACCCTCGCGCTCGCGTTCGTGCGCAGCCGCGGGTTTGTCGCCAGCACCATCATCGGCGCGACCACCCTCGAACAGCTCAAGGAAAACATCGACAGTGCTGAGGTCGAATTGAATGCGCACCTGCTCCAGGAGATCGGCGCTATCCACGCGCGCTTCCCGAATCCGGCACCGTAGTGGCTTTGCGTGCGAAACGGATACTGGTACTGCGGCCCATGTTTAACCGCAAGCCTGAAGCCGTGACGTTTCGCGCGGCGACGGCTGACGATGTGCTGGCCATCGTAACTTTGGTGCAGTCCGCCTATCGCGGTGCGGCCAGCCGTGTCGGCTGGACCACCGAGGCCGATCTGCTCGACGGCCAGCGGACCGACGCCGATGCGGTCGCGGCGTTGATTCGTGCCCCCGGCAGCCGCATTCTGTTGTGCGAACAGGGCGGTGCATTGCTGGCCTCGGCGCATCTCGAGCAACAGGGTGACACCTGTCACTTCGGCATGTTCGCGGTGCGTCCCGATCGGCAGGGCGCGGGTCTTGGCAAGGCCATGCTGGCCGAGGCCGAACGCAGCGCGCGTGACGCATGGGGTTGTCGCGCGATGCACATGACGGTGATTAACCTGCGCACCGAACTCATTGCCTGGTATGAGCGGCGCGGCTACCGCCGCACCGGTGCCGTCAAGCCCTTTCCCTACGGGGATGCGCGCTTTGGTCTTCCGAAGCGCGACGATCTGCACCTGGAGGTGCTGCACAAACCGCTTGTGTAAAACAGGGGGGGCGTCCCGGATTCAGTCCAGTTCCTGCGCCGGCACGTGTTGTGACCGACAGGGAACTGAAGGGCAGGTGCCGTGGTCAACAAGATGCATAGCACCGGAGTGCGGAACAGAAGCAGATAAAAACACGTCAGTGATGCGTTTCCGTTCTGCTTCGATTCGCTCCAGACAGGAGAAAGGCGTAATGTCTGTGCCAGACATGCTGTCCGCCGTCGGCAGGGTCGGCAGTCCGTGAAGACAACGCGCCGCGGCGAGGAGTGAGGCGAGTCATGATCAAGACCGATGCCGACCTGCGCGACACGCTGTTTGTTCTGTTCGGCGCCGGCGGCGATCTGTCCTGGCGGCTGATCGTTCCGGCCCTGTTCAATCTCTTTCTGGATGGACATCTGCCGAAACGCTTTTTTCTGCTCGGTGTGGATCGCGCCGACTACACCGATGCGACACTCGCCGACCACTACCATCTCGGCGTGACGGCGAATTCACGGCGCGGCGCGCCGCCGGAGGCGGCCTGGCAGGAATTCGCCAAGCTCATCCATTATCGCCAGACCGATATCACCGACGCGGCCGCCTATGCCCGGCTTGGCGAACAGCTGCTCGCCCAGGAACGCACCCGGGGCGGGCCAGCCGAGCGCGTGTTCTACCTGGCGACGCCGCCAGCGCTGTTCGAACCGGTGGCGCGCGGACTCGGCGGCGCCGGCCTGGCCGAGGACCGCGAGCATGTGCGCATTGTGGTGGAGAAACCGCTGGGGCACGATTGGACCTCGTTCCGCGAGATCAACCGCGCGCTCTGCCAGCGCTTCACCGAACCGCAGGTGTTCCGCATCGATCACTTTCTTGGCAAGGAGACGGTGCAGAACATCCTGGCGATGCGCTTCGCCAATCCCATGTTTGAACCCATCTGGAACCGCCGCTATGTCGATCACGTGACCATCACCGTTGCGGAGACCCTGGGTGTCGAACACCGCGGCGGCTACTACGAGCACGCCGGCGCGCTGCGCGACATGGTGCAGAACCATCTGCTGCAGCTCCTGTGTCTCGTGGCCATGGAACCGCCGGTGGCCTACGACGCCAACGACGTGCGCGGCAAGAAACTGGATGTGTTGCGGGCAGCGCGATCCATCCCGCACGACGCGGTGCCGGAGTTCGCGGCGCGCGGCCAGTACGGCGATGGCTGGATCCATGGCACCCACATGCCCGCCTACCGCGACGAACCGGACGTCGACCGCCGTTCCAACGCCGAGACCTACGCGGCCCTGAAGTTGTATGTCGACAACTGGCGCTGGCAGGACGTGCCCTTTTACCTGCGCACTGGCAAGCGCATGGCGGCCGATGTCTCGGAGATTTCCATCCGCTTCCGCGATGTGCCGCACCGCGCCTTCCCGGTTCAGGTGGGCCTCAACGCGCAGCCCGCGCGCCTGGTCATCCAGATGCAGCCGGAGCAGGGCATTGTTCTCAAGTTCATGGCCAAGGAGCCGGGCTCGCCGTTGCGCTTGCGGCCGGTCGACATGCGCTTCAGTTACCAGGAAGCGTTCCAGCGCGGCTCGCCGGATGCCTACGAGACCCTGCTCTGGGACGTGATGATGGGTGACGCCACGCTGTTCATGAGCACCGACCAGGTGGAAGCGGCGTGGCAATTGCTGATGCCGGTGCTGGAAGTGTGGGCGGACAATCCGGCGCCGGATTTTCCGAACTACGCCGCCGGTTCCTGGGGCCCGGAGTCCGCCGAGGGACTGATCGCGCGTGACGGCAAGAGCTGGCTGACACCGACGCTGGACAAGTCGTAATATTTTTCGCAGTCACACTCAGTCGCATGACGAGGCCTGTTGATATGGATGCACTGCCGGCTGGAATTCTTGGCGAGGAAGCGCCAGGCGCGCCCGGCATTCCTCCCACCTGGTGCAGCAGTGCCAAGGAGATGGTGGGTTGTTCCCTAGGAGCTTCGCGTCTGTGGTTCACGATCGGCGGCGGGATCGTCAACGAAGTCTACTACCCGCGCATCGACATCCCCCAGATCCGCGATCTCGGTTTCATTGTCGCCGATGACCAGGGCTTCTGGGTGGAGGTCAAGCGCCTGTGGAACCACAAGCTGCAGTTACCGTCACCGGGCATCCCGGCGGTGCGCATCGTGCATTCCCATGAACGCTTCGAGTTGTCGCTGCGCATCACACCCGATTCGTTGCGCGACGTGCTGTTGATCGAGGTGCGCCTCGACGGCGACCCTGCCTTGCAACCGTACGTGCTGCTGGCCCCGCACCTCGGAGGCAGCGGCCACAACAACCATGCCGAGGTCGCGGCGTATCGTCATCGGCGCGTGCTGTGGGCCGAACAGGGTCCATTCGGTCTTGCCCTGGCAGTGGCCGACGCGTCCCAGCGGGATGCGCTGGGACGTGCGAGTGCCGGTTACGTCGGAGTGAGCGACGGCTGGCAGGATTTTTCCCGCCATGGCGCCATGCGTTGGCAATATCCGCATGCCGGTCCGGGCAATGTCGCCTTGCTCGGCGAGCTGCCGCGCCGGGCCACGCTGGCGCTCGGATTCGGCAGCAGCAAGGAGGCGGCCGCGTCCCTGGCAAGTGCGGCGCTGACGCAACCATTTGAAGAGCCCTGGCAACGGCAAATCCACGACTGGAGGCATTGGCACACCCGCTGTGGTCAACGCGGCGCCGTCGCGTCCACTGTGCCAGCGGCCGTGCAGCAGCAGTTCCTGACCTCGGCAATGGTGTTGCGCGCACATCAGGACAAGACCTTCCCGGGCGCCATGGTGGCGAGCCTGAGCATCCCGTGGGGCAACACACGTGATGAACGCGGTGGCTACCATCTGGTGTGGCCGCGCGATCTGGTGGAGTGCGCGAGCGCGTTGCTCGCACTCGGCGGGGAGGCGGAGGCGCGCGAGGTGTTGCGTTATCTGATCGCCACCCAGCATGCCGACGGACACTGGTACCAGAATCAGTGGCTCGGCGGTAAACCCTACTGGCAGGGCGTGCAGCTCGACGAAACGGCGTTTCCGGTATTGCTCGCACTGCGTCTGGCGGAAGGCGGCGCGCTCGCCGGCATCGACGTCACGGACATGGTGCGGCGCGCACTCGGTTTTATCGTGCGCACCGGTCCGGCGAGCGACCAGGATCGCTGGGAGGAAGACGCCGGCATCAACACGTTCACCTTGTCCGTCTGTATTGCGGCGCTGGTGGCCGGCGCACCCTTGCTCGACGCGGCGGCGCGCGATGTCGTGCTGGCGCTGGCGGATTACTGGAACGCCCGCATCGAAGACTGGACGGCGGTCAGCAACACGGCACTGGCGCGCCGCCTGGGTGTGCGTGGGTATTATGTCCGTGAAGCGCCGGCGCCGACCGTCAGCGACGATCACGCCCTGTCCAGGGTGTTGCCGATCAAGAACCGCCACGGCGCGGCGGACGTGCCGGCCGATGAACAGGTCGGCGTGGATTTCCTGCAGCTGGTGCGCTTCGGCTTGCGGCGTGCCGATGATCCGTTGATCGTGGACAGTCTCAAGGTGGTCGACGCCCTGCTCAAGGTCGACACACCATCCGGGCCCAGCTGGCACCGCTACAACGGCGACGGTTACGGCGAGCACGAGGACGGCTCCGCATTCGATGGCGCTGGCAGGGGCCGCGCCTGGCCGCTGCTCACCGGCGAGCGCGGGCATTACGAATTGGCGGCCGGCCGCGATGCCATGCCGTATCTGCAAGCCATGGCCAGCATGAGCGGTGACGGCGGCATGCTGCCGGAGCAGATCTGGGAGTCGGAACCGCTGGCGGCGCGCGCGCTCCAGCCGGGGCGGCCCAGTGGTTCCGCCATGCCGCTGGCCTGGGCGCACGCCGAGTTCATCAAGCTGTTTGCATCCCGGCAGCGTGGGCAAGCGCTGGATCGGCCGGCGGCGGTATGGCAGCGCTATCAGGGCAGGCGCCCTGTCAGTCGGAATGCGTTCTGGCTGCCGCAGGCACCGATCAGCGAGATGCTGCCGGCGTCCACGTTGACTGTCGGGTTGTACGCGCCGGGCATCATCCACTGGGGCGTGGATGGCTGGCAGGCAACGCAGGACGTGCCGACACAAGACACCGGTCTAGGAGTGCATATCGCGCGACTCGCCACTCAAGACCTGCGCATCGGCCAGCGAATTTTTTTCACCTACCGGAGTACCCAGACCGGCGTCTGGATCGGATTGGACTACATAGTGTCGGTGCGTGCCGGCGCGCGCACCAATGAAAGTCCGGCAGCGGAGGGCGCATGAATGCATTGCAGGAAGTGAAACGTCTCGGCCAGAGCCTCTGGCTCGACAACCTGACGCGCACGCTGTTGCAGAACGAGGGTCTGCGGCAGCTGATCGAGCAGGACGGGATCAGCGGCGTGACCTCCAACCCCAGCATCTTGCACAAGGCGGTGTCCGGCAGTTCCGCGTACGCCGCCGAACTGGCGAGCCTGCGAGCCGGCGATTTGTCGGTGGAGCAGCGCTATGAGCGTCTCGTGATTCCCGATATCCAGGCGGCGTGCGAATTGCTGCAACCGGTGCACACGGCGAGCGGCGGCGACGATGGCTATGTCAGTCTCGAAGTCTCGCCGCGACTGGCCGATGATGAATCCGCCACGGTGCAGGACGCCGTGCGTCTGCACGCCATGGTCAATCGCCGCAATCTGCTCATCAAGGTGCCGGCGACGCCCGCCGGCGTGCACGCCTTCGAGCGCCTGATCGGCAACGGCATCAACGTCAACGTCACGCTCATGTTCTCGCTGTCGCATGTCATCGCGGTGGCACAGGCCTACATGCGCGGGTTGCAGCGCTGGCTGGATCGGGGTGGCGATCCGCGCCACCCGAAGGCGGTGGCGAGCCTGTTCCTGAGTCGCGTGGATACGCTCGTCGATCAGCGCCTCGAGGCGCTGAACAGCAACGAAGCGCGGGCACTGCGCGGCAAGACCGCGATTGCCCTCGCCAAGCTGGCCTACCAGCAGTACCGCGACCTGTTTCAGCAGGCGTCGTTTGCCGACCTGCGTCGGCAAGGTGCGCGTCCGCAATACTTGCTGTGGGCGAGCACCGGCACCAAGAATCCAGCGTACCGCGACGTGCAGTACGTCGAACCGTTGATCGGGCCGGAGACCATCAACACGCTGCCCGACGCCACGCTCGCCGCCTTTCGCGATCACGGCCGGGCGCGCGCCACCCTGGAGGAGGGCGTGGACGCGGCCGAGGCGCAGTTCCTGGTACTGGAAAAGCTCGGCATCGATTTGCCGGCTGTGGGCGAAACACTGCAACGTCAGGGTGTCGAACTGTTCGACACGGCGTACACACAGCTGTTGGAGTTGATGAAATAGTCGCTCACCCTCCAGCTGCGTGGCAGCAGAATATTGCCTTGTGGCGTTGACGGACTTTGCCTGCAGACCTGGGTCGATGCACAATCATTTGACGGGCGCGATCGGGCGTTCCGTTGTGCACAACTTTATCAGGAGTGTGCCATGAGTCAGGACAACCCGGCGCAACAGCGACGTCGGTTCCTGCAGTGGCTGGCCGGCCTGGGGGCGGTGACCACACTCGGGCCGGGCTTCGCTGTGCCCACACTGCCAGCCATCAAGAAATCCATTCCCGCCAGCGGCGAGTTGCTTCCGGTGATTGGCATGGGTTCGTGGCTCACCTTCGATGTGGGTGATGACGAGGCGGCGCGTGCCACGCGCGTGCAGGTGCTGCGCACGTTCTTCGACCGCGGCGGCGCGCTGATCGATTCCTCGCCCATGTATGGTTCTTCGCAGGAAGTCATCGGCTACTGTCTGCGGCAAATCCAGAACAAGCGCGCGCTGTTTGCCGCCACCAAGGTGTGGATCTACGGTCAGTGGCTGGGCATCCAGCAGATGCACGCGGCGCAACAGTTATGGGGCGTAGCGCGTTTCGATCTCATGCAGATTCACAACATGCTCGATTGGCAAGCGCACCTGGAGACGCTCAAGGCCTGGAAGGCCGAGGGCCGCATCCGCTATATCGGGATCACCACCTCGCATGGGCGCCGCCACGAGGATATGGAGCGCGCCCTGATGAAGGAGCAATTCGATTTCGCGCAGTTCACCTACAATCTGGTTGATCGCGAAGCCGAACAGCGCCTGTTGCCGCTGGCCGCCGAACGCGGCGTCGCTGTGATCATCAACCGTCCGTTCCGGGGCGGGGCGCTGTTTGGGCCGGCACAAGACAAATCGCTGCCTGCCTGGGCCGCGGAATTCGATTGCACGAACTGGGCGCAGTTCTTTCTCAAGTTTGTTGTTTCCCACCCGGCGGTGACCTGCGCCATCCCCGCTACCTCCCGGGTCGCGCACATGCTCGAGAACATGGGCGCCGGCTTCGGGCGTCTGCCGAACGCCGCGACCCGTCTGCGCATGCAAGCGTATTACGAAAAACTCGCGCGTTAGACGTTAGAGTAAGACAGCGGCAGCAAGCCGGACATTCGGTAGTGCAGGATGCCTGTTATAGTTGTGATGCGTAACCATATGGGCAGACGTCTTAAAGCCTCCACTCCCGACATGCGTGTGCAGGATGCCTGTCATAGTTGTGATGCGTAACCATTCCAACGTTTAACTTGTATTCACCATGCGCAGAGCCATACCCCTCGACCGTCTGGAAGGCCTGTCAGGTTACGATCAGGGGCTGACGGCCGCCCAGGTCGCGGCGCGTGCCGAGCGTTTCGGCCGCAATCTGATATTGGAAACGGTCGGCGGCGGCTGGTGGCTGCTGATGCGCGAGACCCTCAAGGATCCGATGTTGTGGTTCCTGCTCGGCACGAGTTCGTTGTTTGGCGTCGTGGGCGAGTTGACCGAGGCCATGATCCTGCTGGTCGCGCTGATTCCGTTTCTGGGTATGGATGCCTTCCTGCATCGCCGCACCCATGCCTCGACCGAAGGACTCAGCAGCCGCTTGGCGAGCGTGGCAACGGTATGGCGCGATGGCGAACGCCAGACCATTGCCGCTACTGAACTGGTGCCGGGCGACCTGGTGGTGGTCGGTGTCGGTGAGGCCTTCCCGGCCGATGGCCTGGTGGTGCGCGGCGAGCGCCTGCAGGCCGATGAATCGGCGCTCACCGGTGAAGCCTATCCGGTGCGCAAAGACCAATTGGTGGAGCTACCCCGCTTCGATGGCGAAGCCAAAGTCGACAGTGAACACTGGGGCTTCGCCGGCACGCGCCTGCTCACCGGCGAGGCCTGGGTGCGCATCATCTATACTGGCGGCGAAACGCTGTATGGCGAGATCGTGCGCTCGGCCACGCGCGGCGCCCATGCGCGCACGCCCTTGCAAAGCGCTGTTGGGAATCTGGTCACGGTCCTGGTCGTGGGCGCGGCGTTCATCTGCCTGATGCTGGCCTGGGTGCGCGTTCAGCAGGGCCATGGATTGCTCGACGCGCTGCTGAGCGCGGTGACGCTGGCGGTGGCGGCATTGCCGGAGGAGTTTCCGGTGGTGCTGACCTTCTTCCTGGGTGTCGGCGTGTATCGTCTCGCCAAACGTCAGGCGCTGGTGCGGCGCGCGGTGGTGGTAGAAAACATCGGCCGGGTGTCGTGCATTTGTTCGGACAAGACTGGCACCATCACCGAAGGGCGCCTGCGGCTGACCCATCAGTATCCCGCCGACGACATCAACGGCGAGCGTCTGCTGCAATTGGCCGCAGCCGCGTCGCGCCGCGAAACCGGCGATCTCATGGATCTGGCGATTCTCGATGTAGTCGCACAACCGCTCAGCGGCGAGTCGGTGGCGAGCTTCCCCTTCACCGAGGACCGCAAACGCGAGACCGGCATTGTGCGCGAGGACGGCGTGTTGCTGGCGGCGGTCAAAGGTGCGCCGGAGGTGGTATTGGGGCTGTGCGTGTTATCGCTGGAGGCCAGCGCGCACTGGTTGGCGCGCATCGATGAATTGGCGGGCAGTGGCCACAAGGTGATTGCCTGCGCCTGGCGGGAGCTCGATGCCGCGCTCTGGCCGGGTGGCGAGCCGGATCGCGATCTTCGCCTGGCCGGTTTGTTGGCGTTTGAAGATCCGGTGCGCCGTGGTGTGCCGCAGGCGCTGGCCATGTGTCAGGCCGCGCGCATTCACGTCATCATGGTGACCGGCGACCACCCGGCCACGGCGCGCGCGGTCGCGCAGGAAGTGGGTCTGGGTGGCGCCGCGCCCGTGGTCATGGAGGGTGTCGACATGGAAGCGCGTCTGCAGCAAGGCGATGCCCGCTTCCTGCGCGAGGTGCAGGTGATTGCCCGCGCCATACCCGCGCAGAAGCTCACGCTGGTGCGTGCCCTGCAGGCACAGGGCGAGATTGTGGCAGTTACCGGTGACGGCGTGAACGATGTTCCGGCCCTGCAGGCCGCGGATATCGGCATCGCCATGGGCGAACGCGGCACGCGCAGTGCGCGCGAGGTGGCGGCGATCGTGCTGCTGGATGACAATTTCCGCAGCATCGTGCGCGCCATTGCCGAAGGCCGGCAACTGTTCACCAATCTGCAGCTCAGCTTTCAGTACCTGCTGATGATTCATATCCCGCTCGTGCTGACCGCGGCCCTGATTCCGCTGGCGGGATATCCGTTGCTGTATCTGCCGGTGCATGTCGTCTGGCTGGAGCTGATCATTCATCCCACGGCTTTGCTCGTGTTCCAGGATCTGCCGGGTGATGGCCAACTCGCACCGGCGACTCGCCACCGGCGCTTGCAGTTTTTCAACTGGCCGCAATGGTTCACGATCGTCGCCGTGGGTACCGCGGTGACCGCGATCGTGACATTCAGCTATCTGCGCAGTCTCGGCGCCGGTCTCGATGTGGAGCATGCGCGCGCTATGGCACTGGTGGCATTGACCGTGGCGAGCGCCGGCATTACCGCCAACCTCAGCCGGCTGCGCACACGTGTCGCCTGGATCATGGTTGGTGGAACCATTGCGCTGTCTGTGCTGTTCGTGCAGACGCCGCGATTGGCCGACTTCCTGCACCTCAAACCCTTGCATGCCGACGACTGGCTGCTCGCGATCGCCGGCGGGTTGTTGGCCTCCCTGCTGTCGGCCATCGCCTCGGTTCGGTCGCGACCGGTCATCAAAGCCGCACTCTAGGCATAAAACCTGTCTGCGATGGCGTGGACGAACCAGGTTCGGTCTTGCACACGTGGTTGCACCGTGGTCAGACGCAGGTCGTGTGTGCGGGGGGGGAACGCCAGGAATGTGAACACGCGCGCGCCGACGCGTGACCGCGGTGTCAGCTGTGGCGCGTCGTCGTGTCGTTGGCGGCGAGCACGGAAACGCGATTGCGTCCGGCCCTCTTGGAGAGATACAGGGCCTTGTCGGCGCGCTCGATGAAGTTGTCGTTGGATTCACCCGGCTGATAGGCCGTGATGCCGATCGAGACCGTGACGCGACCCACGGTCTCGCCGGTGTCGGCGCGCTTCAGTCGGCTGCGTTCGATGGCGGCACGCAGCACCTCGCCGACGCGCTCGGCGTTGGCGAGCGGCGTTTCGGGCAGCAGCACCGCAAATTCTTCACCACCCATGCGGGCGACCGTATCCTTGCCCTTGATGTTGGCGGACAGCAGCGTGCCGACGGAGCGAATCACCTTGTCGCCAATCAAGTGGCCGTAGGTGTCGTTCACGTCCTTGAAGTGGTCGATATCGATCAGCAACAGTGACAACGTCGTGGTCGGCTTGCTGGCCTGGGAACAGGCTTCCTGCAGGGCGGCATCGAAGGCGCGCCGGTTCTTGAGGCCGGTGAGAGCATCGATCGTCACTTGCAGTCGGGTGTGTTCGAGCTCCTCGCGCAGCGCCTCGACCTCCTGACGCGTTTCGTCGAGCATTTCCTTCAGTAATTGACTGTTGTGGGCGATGCCGCGCGTCTCGCCCACCACTTCGCCGAGGATGCGGTGCACCTCCTCCAGTGATGGCCCGCGTGCCAGGTGCGCGGACTTGGCCGCGAGCGATTCGGAAGACTGTTCGGCCTGAGTCTTGGCCTGATCGACGCCGGTGATGGTTTCCATCAGCAGCGTGCGTAACCCGTTGCGGATCGTTTCGAGCTGGCGTTTGTTGTCGTCCCAGATGAAACGCCGGTAGAGATCGTGTGCGGCTACCGGCGAAAGCGGCCCGTCCGCCAACGCGTGCTCGAGCGCCTCCTTCAGCACCGGATTGCGCCCGGCCACGTAGTCGTAGCACAGCGCGAAATTCACCGGGTTCGGCGCCAACTTGTGGTTACCCAGAAAGGCGAGCGCCAGCCGCAGGTATTCGGCGGCTTGCTCCGGGCCTTCCTCGTAGGTACCGCTGTCCTGGGTGGGCGGTGCAGGGCTCATGGCAGTCGAATTTTTCGTTATGGATTCTCTTTTGAGTCAGTTTAGCCGCTCTGGTGGCCGACGCGCCAGTGTCCGCACCTGACCCGAACAGCTTCGACGGTCGCCGCCAGCGACGACCATCCGAGGTTTGGCCTGTAGTGGCTTCAACTTTTGAGCCACCCGGAATCGGAAAAGACCGGGCCAGAGCGCCGTAAAATCGGCACGCACAACAGCTTCGATGTGCCGCGCGCATTTTTTTTGCCGATGCGTGGTACGTTAGTTCGTACCCTGTTTGCAAAAAATTGGCCGTTTGTCATTGGATGCAGGGATAAAAATATAAGACGGAATGGGGTGCCGATAAGCCCCCTAGGAGAAGAATCCCTTATGTACCTTTCTCGCCTATAACGGTATGGGGCGTTGCCATGGCAGCGTTGTGTCTGAGCGCCACAGTGGTCAACGCAGACAACGGCCAGGAGCGGGACCATGACTACGATAAGCTCCCCGTCAGCAACGTAAAAGGCAGCCTGTCCGTCAGGGTATTGGGTTCCGGCGGGCCAATGGCCTCGGGTCGTGTCAGCGCCAGATAACTGATTTTTGTCGATGGTGTACCGCGCATCATGACGGACGTGGGTGGTGGCACCTACCAACGGTTGGCCGAGAATGGTGCAACCATTCCCGGCCTCGACATCGTGCTGCTCAGTCATTTGCACATCGATCACACCGGCGACCTCTCGCCGATGGTCAAGACCGTGTATTTCGATGCCCGCAGTGCTGGCGCTTCGCGTACCGCCAGCCAGCCAATTCGCATCTGGGGCCCCGGTGCCACCAACGTGCCGTTTCCGGGCTCGATGGTCACGCAATTCCAGTCCTCCGAAGAATATGTGCATAGGCATTACGCCTTGCCGGGCGGTGTCGAATGTTACCTCAAGGCCTTCGCCACCGCGATCGGCGGCGGTCAGTTTGCCTACACGGCACGTAACGTTTCGCCGCTCACCAGCCGATCCGGGGCAGACCGTGTAAGGGCAGGTATGCGATGAAGAACGGGCACCTACGGGTGCCCGTTTCTTTTTCACACAATTCGGGCAAGCGCAGAATCCTGACGACCGTCCTGGCCCGATTCCATCAACAGAATTACCCCCTGCCTACGGCGCACATGGCCGGGCGCTCGATCGCGCGTTGTCATTGCCAGGCGTGGATCGATCTGTGTTAGAGTCTTTGGAGGCTGTGTGATCCGAAGGAATTGCTGGATTGCACGTGGTGTCAAAAAGCCCGGGACAAGGTAGCCGGACGCCCAGTGACCGACCTGATCAAGGAACTGCCGGACATCCAGGGGTGCTTTCTGCTGACCCCCACCGGTACGTTGGGCAGTTACCAGCAGGATGGCCGCTTTCAAACCGAGGCGGAGCTCACCCAGGCCTTGGCCGGCCCGATTGGCCAGTTTTTGCAGGAGTTCCGCAGTACCCACGATACCCGTTGGTTGCGCCTCGGTATCATCCATGCAGATCACACCAACAAGCCATGGAAGACGGCGACGCTGGCGTTCGCGGATGATGTGCTGCGTAGGTTGTATCCCACGTCAGCCGCACGCGATGTGCGCATGACGAGCTTCCAGCTGCGCCACCGTGAACAGAGTCTGTATCGCGGCATGGAGTTGCTCCTCGACTACCGCGATTCGGCCATACCGGAGATTCCCTATTATTGCCCGGTGCTGGTGTATCGCAGCACCACGCTGGATTATTACCTGCCCTGGCTGGATCGGCCGCAACGCGATTTGGACAGACAAACGATCGCGGTCGAAGTGATTGACCTGCTCGCAGGGTTGGCGCGCAGCCAGCGCAAAGTGCCGTCCGTGGCTCAGCTGATCGCCTCCGAGCGTCGGGTGCTGATTCATCCGGAGCGCCGGCAGACGCCCAGCCTTGGGCTGATCGACGATGTGCGCGCAGGTGGCGGTAGTGCGCCGCCAGTACCGACAACAAAAGTGGTCATTGATCCGTATGTCGGCGAACAGAACGTGCAGGCGGTTGCCGACATCGAGGCCCGCTATGCGGCCAACAATTTTCGCGACTGGGACTACAGCGCATGGTTCAAGACGCATTCGACGCCGGAGAGTATCGAGCGCTTCGGCCAGCAACTTGCCGTCGAGGGCGGGTATCGTCGCCGGGCGGCCGATGACCTGCGCTTCTTCGGGCGCTTTGCAAATCAGGACCGCGCCGCCTTGCAACTCATCGCCACCAAGAGTCCGGTGTTCCGGGTTCCAACCGGCACCCGGTTGCTGGATGCCGGTACACGCGACAATTGGAACCTGTATCTGCTGAGCGGTGAGATCGAACTCGTGGCACCCGATGGCGCGAGCTATCGACTGACGGGCGGTAGTCCGAGCGCGCGCCAGCCGGTCGCCTACCTCAAGCCGCGGCTGTTCAGCGTCAACACGCGTACCGAGGTCGAGTTCCTGTGGTTGTATGAACCAATGATCGAGGCGGTGAAGCGCTTGTATCCCGCCAAGTTCGGCTCGCTCCACCCCAGCACCTCGTCATGACCGGGTAGACGCACGGGTCACACGCACCCGGTGGTTGTCTGCGACGCAAACGGTCAGCGACCATCACCAACGAGATTCACGAAAACGCTATGGCCTCGAATGCCACCATCTTCAAAGTTGCACTGCAAATCGCCGATATGGACCGCAATTACTACCAGGATCATACGCTCACGTTGGCCCGCCACCCCTCGGAAACCGATGAGCGCATGCTGATGCGTGTATTGGCCTTTGTGCGACACGCGCACGCCGACTTGGCATTTGGCCGGGGCCTGAGCACCGAAGACGAACCGGATCTGTGGCGGAAGGATCTGACCGGTGCCATCGAACTCTGGATCGATGTCGGCCAGCGCGACGAAAAAGACATTCGCCGCGCCTGCGGTCGTGCCCGGCAAGTGGTGATCTATAATTATGGCGGCCGTGGCGCCGACCTGTGGTGGGAACAGAATCGGCAAAAACTCGATCGCTGCGCGAATCTGACGGTGCTCAATGTGCCGCTGGCGGCGAGCCGTGCCTTGGCCAAGCTCGCGCAGCGCACGATGCAATTGCAATGCACACTTCAGGATGGGCAGATCTGGATTGGTGACCGGGACAACACGGTGCAGGTTGAATTGGCGACCGTAAAAAGCGCGCCGCACAGACCGTGATCAAGATGCCGCTCGCCAAAGGTGTCTCGATGAACGACGCGGCGAAGGCCATGAAGATCCGCGCCAACACGCTCAACATCAAGCTGGTGGCGGAAATGCCGTTGTCAAAGCAGATCGAGGCGATGGGCAAAAATCGCGGCGCATCGATATCTTTCAGTTCTGTGATCCGCTGACTGCCAAGAAAATGGTCGAGTACGACATACACTTAGCGGCCTACCTGCCGTGCCGCATTGCGTTGCTGGAAGATGCCAAAGGACAGGGCTGGCTGGTGATGATGAATCTCGATATGTTTATACAGGATCCGGAACTCAGTGTCGCGCTCAAGGCGGATGCCATCAAGGTACGCGATACGCTGAATGAGATCATGCAGGCCGGTGCGCAGGGTGCGTGGTAATCACCATCACACCGCGGGTATGGTGAGTCAATTTTCGCCGCCTTGATTGAGTTCGATATAAAACGGCGCCAAGACCTCGTCCGGCTTTTGCTCAGGTCGCTGCTGGCTGCGGCGTAATACTGCCTCGACACGCGCCGCCGGGATGAAGTTGGCGTCGATACTCGCGGGGTAGAGCCGGTGCTGCTGATCGACCCGCAGCGCCTGTCGACGCGCTTGTTGTTCCAGGGTGCGGCGTGTGTCGCGGTCGAACGGCAGCAGCAACAGCCAGGGCGCCTGCCAGGCCTGGAAATCCTCGATCAGTTTCTGGTGTAGTGCGTCGTGGCCAGTCGCCGCCAGAAACAGCGGCGGGAAGACCGCGGACGATAACGTTCGACCTTCGAGTCCGGAGGGCAGGTGAATGCCACCCAGGCCCGCGCCATTCCCATCACTCGCACGCCGGAACCACTGTGCCGCGGCCGGCCTGCCGGCACGGGCGTTGATATAGCCCGTCAGATAGTCGCCGGCATTCGGTGTCGGTGCTGTCTGCGGATGCAGTGCGGCCATGCTGGCGCTCTGGAAATGTTCGCGTGCCGCGATGCCCGCGCGCCAGTCGATGGCCAGATCGAACTTGAGCGCGTTTTCGTCGAGCACGCTTTCCAGCAGGGCGAGCGGCTGCGCCTCCTGATCGAGCAACCAGAGTTCGAACTGATCCTTGAAGGCAAAGGGCACCTGCTGGTGCACCCGCGTGAGCTGTTCGAAGAGGATGGTGCCCAGCGCCTCCATACGGCGGAATTCATCGGAGGGGTACAAGCGCCCGCGCCGGAGTCCCGCGGCCTGCGACCAGTGGCCATACCGGATCTCGCTGATCTGTCCGCGGCGTGCGCGTCCGCTGGCCGGGATCACCGCGCTGTTGGCGACATAGAGTTCCCAGTGCACACCGTCCACGGTGACGGCCTCCGCGGACTTGTAGCGGAGCGTGTGCATCGCCCCGCGGAACGGGTTGAGCAGACGTTGTGCGAATGTTTCGAAGACCATGTCTTTAATTTAGTCTCTGCGCCCTGACAAGGCCAAGCCTGACAGCATTCCCCGCGGGCTGCGTATTGACCATAATGCCGAAATGGGTGTCGATTCAGATTCGACCGTATTGGTTCAAGTTTGCAACACCAGGCAGGTACGCATGATTTCCGCCTTTGATGTCACCGTCTTCCTCGGTATTGCCATGCTCGCGTGGTACTGGATGGATGCGCTGCGCTGCAAGGAGATTGCGCGTGCCGCCGGTCTGCGCGCCTGTGAGCAGGTCGCGGCCCAGTTTCTGGATGACACCGTTGAAATCACCAAGCTGCGGTTGCGGCGCACGGCGCAGGGCCGGATCGCCTTGTATCGCGAGTACCGCTTCGAATTTACCCATAACCGCGACTATCGTCTGCGCGGCGAGATCGTGATGCTGGGACGGCGTGTGCTGCGTCTGACACTCGAGCCGTAATGCCTGGCGGGCAAGCCCACCGCAGGAGGCGTGTTGTCTTGTCTGATCCGGTGTATTGTTTAGAGGGTCAGGAACGGCCTGACCACGATCTACAAAGGAGCGAATGCAATGAGCAAGGGTATGGATAGTAAGAAGCAAACTAAGAAAGAGCCGGCCAAGACCATGAAGGAGAAACGCGCTGCCAAGAAGGCCAAGAAAGAATCCAAGGGCGGGATGCGCTGATCGGTGCTGATCGGGGCATGCTTCCGGGTGCCCCGATCATGCCAAGGAACCTGACGCCATCCCCGTGCCTGTCTGAAGCATGACCGATCCGCAGCCAAAGAATCCGCTGCATGGCCTCACCCTCGAGGCGATGCTGACCCGATTGGTCGAGCATTACGGCTGGGCGGAACTGGGGAAGCACATCACGATCAAATGTTTTACCAGCGATCCGAGCATCAAATCCAGTCTGAAATTTCTGCGGAAGACGCCGTGGGCCAGAACAAAAGTCGAAGCCTTGTATCTGCGCACACGCTGGCATTGATTCGGGCATGACGCTGCCGACCAGGCCGGTTTACTCGCAAACCGACCGGGTGTCATGCCGGGTTGAGGCGTCGCGAGGCAAGCGCACGAGTACCGATTGCGCGGAATCCGTCACGACGAGCAACTGACCTGAATGTTGTCGGCCCATTCCGGCGGCAACGCGGCATAGTGGGACAGTCCGGGGTGTTCGGCAAATGGCGATTGCAGAACGACCAGCAGCCGGTCGATTTCCGAGTAGTCACCCTGTTGCGCCTTTTCTATGGCGATCTGCGCCAGGTAGTTGCGCAGGATGAACTTTGGGTTGGTGCGCTGCATCGCTTGGCGGCGTTCGCTGTCACCCCGGGCGTGTGCGCGCAGCTGTGCCCGATAATCCGCCAGCCAGCGATCGAAGCGCGCGCGATCGACAAAGCGGTCGCGCAATCCGGGCATGGCCTGCGCGCTGTCGCGCTCGACCTCGGCCAAGGCACGGAACAGGTGCGTGTAGTCGGTCTGGCTCTCTTGCATCTGGGCCAGCAATGCTTCGAGTAATGGCAGGGCATGTGGAACGGCTTGCTCCAAGCCGATCTTTTCCGCCATGCGTCGGTGATAGTGCGCAGTGAACTGCGGCCAATAAGCCTCCAGCGTGGCCTTAGCAGCATCGACCCCGATAAACGGCAGCAGTGCCTGGGCCAGGCAACTCACATTGAACAATCCAATGTTCGGCTGTTGATTGAAGGCATAGCGACCCTGGTGATCGGAGTGATTGCAGATGAACCCGGGGTTGTAGGTCTCCATGAAGCCATAGGGTCCATAGTCGAGGGTCAACCCCAGGATAGACATGTTGTCGCTGTTCATCACGCCGTGCGCGAAGCCGATTGCCTGCCACTGGGCCAGCAACTGTGCAGTCCGCGCCACCACGGTCTCCAGCAGACGCAGGATGCGATCCGGCTGATCCGCGAGATCCGGGAAGTGCTGGGCGATGACATACTCCGCCAGGGTGCGGGTGTGGTCATGCTGGTCGCGATAGTAGAACACTTCGAACGAACCGAAGCGCACGTGTGTCGGTGCGAGTCGGGTCAGCATGGCGCCGGTTTCGATGCGCTCGCGGTAGACTTTGTCGCTGCTGCCGATGAGACACAGGGCGCGGGTGGTGGGGATGCCGAGACCGTGCATGGCCTCACTGCACAGATATTCGCGGATACTGGAACGCAACACGGCGCGACCGTCACCGGCACGGGAATAGGGCGTCTGGCCGCTGCCCTTGATCTGTAGTTCCCATTTTTCACCACGCCGATTGGTGGTCTCGCCGAGAATGATGGCGCGACCGTCACCGAGTTGCGGCACGTAGTGGCCGAACTGGTGGCCGGCATACAGCATGGCGATCGGGTCCATGCCCGGCAGCCGGCGCCTGCCGCTGAACGCCTCGACGAATCGTGGGTCATGCTGCATGGTCGGGTCGAGATCCAGCAGCGCCGCCGTCGACGTGTTGAAATGAATCAGCTGCGGCTCGGTCTCAAACGGCGTCGGCGCGACCCGCGAGTAGAAGACCGGTGGCAGGGCGGCAAAGGAATTGCTGAATGGCAGGTTGTCTAAGGAATATTTCATGCGAACGCTGGGTGTGCCGGGACGGTATTGTAGGTCCAATACTTTTTCGAACACCAGCGCCAAGGTATAGTCGGACAATGGGTATGGGCTTACCGCTGCGTGAGCGGGTGACGTAACCATCAAAAACGGGCACGCCATCAAGAAGCGCTCCGGTCAATCAGGAGGCGAAGCCATGCTGGCCATGCAATATCAAGGATACGGCGGCCCGGAAATGCTCAAACCGGTCGAGCTACCGATACCGAGTCCGACATCGTCACAGTTGTTGGTTCGAGTGGCGGCGTCCTCGGTCAATCCGGTCGATTGGAAGTTGCACAATGGTCAGTATCGCTGGCTCATGCCGGTGAAATTTCCTTCCATCCCGGGCTTTGATCTTGCTGGCGAGGTCGTTAAGGTGGGAACGCGCGTCACGCACTTCAAGCCCGGCGACCGGATCTTTGCTATGCTCGATCGGCGGCCCGGCGGCGCGAATGCCGAGTACGTGGTCGTGAGTGAGTCCGCCGCCGCGCGGTTGCCCGCCAATCTCTCGGCGCAGGAGGCCGCGGCCATACCGCTTGCCGGCCTCACGGCACTGCAATCTTTGCGTGATCTCGGGCATCTGGCTGCGGGCAAGCATGTGCTCATCGTCGGCGCCTCCGGCGGGGTCGGTCACTTTGCCGTGCAAATTGCCAAGAGTGAGGGCGCATTCGTGACGGCCGTATGCAGTCGCCAGAATGTGGACCTGATGCGACAGTTGGGCGCCGATCATGTGATCGACTACACGAAGCAGTCCGACTATCGCGGATCACAGGATTACGACATTGTGCTCGACCTGATTGTGCAGGCACCGTTGCGGTTGTTTTTTTCCGCAATGACGAAGGATGGCGTGTACGTGGCCAGCCTGCCATCTTCCAGTCGCCTGGTGTCGGCCTTGCTCCTGCCGTTGGTTTCAAAGCGGCGTGTGCGCATTGCGGCGGTGAAACCGCGTGGTGCAGACCTGGATGTCTTGCGTGCATACTGTGAGGCGCGCAAACTCCGGCCAGTCGTGGATCGTGTATTTCGACTGCAAGCGTTGGCCGCCGCCCACGCCTATAGCCAAAAAGGTAAGGCGGTGGGCAAGATTGTGATCGCCGTCGGAAACTGAGTGCAGCGGAAATTTACGGACCAGAAACCAGATCCACGCATCCGCTGCTGCAATTCCCTGTTGGTGCCCTACCCATGCTCGGGATGAAAGCTTGAAGCAATTTGCTCCTTCCTTCGAACGCAACAAGGATTTCATTCTGCCGGTGTTGCAAGAAGTGTTGCCGGAATCAGGCATGGTGTTGGAGATCGGCAGCGGCACCGGCCAGCACGCCGCATTCTTTGCAGCACAGTTGCCACAGCTTGTCTGGCAGCCGACCGATCTGGTAACCAATCTGCCGAGTATGGCACTGTGGCAGGTCGAGGTCGGTCTATCCAATCTGCGTACGCCGCTGGAACTCGATCTGCTTGCCGATGACTGGCCGGTGTCGTGTGCGCAGGCAGTGGTGTGTATCAACACCGTGCATGTCGTCGCCTGGCAAGGCGTGGCGAATCTGTTCGCCGGCGCCGGCCGGGTGTTGTCGCCAGGCGGGGTCATGTTTGTCTATGGCGCGTATCGTTATGCCACGCGTCCGCTGGAGCCGAGCAATGAGGATTTTGACCGCTGGCTCAAGACGCGCGATCCGGCCTCGGGGGTGCGCGATTTCGAGGCAGTGAATGCCTTGGCGCAGCAAAATGGGCTGATGCTCGCCGGTGATCGTGCCATGCCCGGGAACAATCGATGCATCTGGTGGTTGAAAACCATGGGGAACCGCTGATGCCCGCATTTGATGCAGATCATGGCAAAGCGTTCCTTGGACGCTTACGTTTAATTACATGAAGGTCAGCACAAACAATCGGGGAGGTTGTCATGATCGTCGTCAGCGAAAAAAATGATTTGCTGGAAATGAATGTCTATGGCGAGTTGACGCTCGCCGACTATCGCGGTTTTGAAGAGGCGGTGGGTCGGGAGCTCAAAACCGCACCCAAGATCAAGTTGTTGCTCGACCTCACCCAGATGACCGGCTACACGCTGGATGTGGTCTGGGAGGAGATCAAGTTCACGCGCGCCCATACCCATGACTTTCAGCGCATTGCCATCGTTTCCGACACCCAATTGGCACCGTGGCTTTCCTGGGTGAACGCCGCGTTCAGCGATGCCGAGGCCAGAATCTTCGATCAGCGCGACCCAGCAATCGCCTGGTTAAACACCGCCTGAAGTCAGTCAGGTTTTGTCCGGCCCATTTTTCGAGATCACTGCCGTGACCATTGCCGCCGCATCCCTGACAGCGTCGCGCATCCTGTGGTACTTCGCCGATCCCATGTGTTCGTGGTGCTGGGGGTTCGCGCCGGTAATCAGCGCCATCAAGGCGGCCTATGCCGACCGACTCAAGGTCGCCTTGTTGCTGGGCGGGTTGCGCCCGGGCACGACCGAGCCCATGACGGCCGCGCTGCGCAGGGAAATTCTGCACCATTGGCATGAGGTGCAGCGGCGCACCGGCCAGCCATTCACTTTTGAAGACGCGATGCCCGAAGGATTTGTGTACGACACCGAGCCGCCGAGCCGCGCGGTGGCCGCCGTGGCCGAAATCAACCCGGAAGAGACCTTTCCCTATTTCAAAACAGTGCAGGCGGCGTTCTACGTGCACCGGCAAGACGTTACCCAGTCACAGACGCTGGCGGCATTGGCGGAGTCGCACCACATTCTGACGTCGCAATTCCTCGAACGTTTTCATGCCGCGGACGTGAAAGCCAAAACCCGAATGCATTTTCAGCAGACGCGACAGGCGGGTGTGCGTGGCTTTCCCACGGTGCTGCTGCAGGATGCGTCCGGCTCCACGCTGTTGACCCATGGCTATCGTCCGTTTGATGAACTGCGGCCGGAGATCGATGCATGGCTGGCGCGGTCGGTGTGAAAAAAGCGCGGCCGAAAATGGATAATGCGGCGTGCCTCTGTGGCTCGGGCTTGGGGTATGTGTTCTGCTGCGGGGCATTCATCGACAATGGCGTGTTGCCCGCTATAGCCGTGCAACTCATGCGTTCGCGCTACACGGCGTATGTCCTGGCGCGGGAAGACTACCTGTTGCGTACCTGGCATGGGTCCACACGTCCTGGGCAACTCGATTTGCAGAATGCCGGTTCGGTGAAGTGGCTGGGCCTCAAGATTCTGCGATGTGAGGCGGGGGGTGTAACTGATCACGAGGCGATGGTGGAGTTTGTGGCACGCTACCAGATCAATGGACGGGTGGAGCGTTTACAGGAGGCCAGTCGTTTCGTGCGCGAAGCGGGACAATGGCTGTATGTGGATGGCCAGATTGCCCCTGTGTGATGGAAAAGTGGATATCACCCGTTCTTATCGGACGTTCAAAGGTCCACAATAGATTTACTTCGCTGCTTCTTCCTTCGGATGCAGTCGTCTGTCAGTTCATACGTGCAGCGTGTCGGTCAGCATGAAACTTGTGGCGGTTCTACCCGGTCAATGGTGTGTAACGGGCGTATCCTTGCGCGCAGGTTGAGTGCAGCCAGCGCCCGTGCGTGACATCAGGAAGAATCACGTCAAAAACAAACGACAATAGATTAAAGGAGAAACAACATGGCCACTGTCCGCTCCATTCTTTCCAGTCTGCCAGGGATAGCCTTCGCCACGCTCGCGATCACGGGCGAGACAATCGCCATTTGCCGGGGCGAGCCGCACTATTATCGGGTGGAAACAACCAAGACGGCCGATGAACTGAACTCCATGTATGGCGTCAGTCCGGCCCAGGCCAAGGCGATGTTGGCCGGCACGATGCTCGGTTGGCACACGCTGTTGGCGGATCCGGAATATTATGATGCGAACGGAAAACTGATATTCCGGCCGGATGGTGATTAACCTGGCACCCGTCAAAGATTCATGCCAGTACAGTATGCGGTGTAGGCAGGCAGCAGGTTGCACACAGACTTCATTTCTTATGCTGTGTCGCGTTCATGCCTATCCCCCTGGGCTTGAGTCGGAAAGAACTGGCCCCCCTTAACTTAGGGTAAACGCGGATATTCAGCCATATTTCGTACGTGGCCCCGGCTTAAAATAGTGGTGGCTTTTGGATCAAGTATGTGTATAGTAGCCGCGTTGCAGTGCGTTCTTGTAGTCAAGTTCGGAAGCCCCTCCAGTCACTTTGGTAGTTTCTCCCGCAATTTTAGCTTCCAAGAAAGAACTGCAAACTATCGCAATTCAACCAAATAGAGGAATTTCCGTGATTACAGGAACAGTGAAGTGGTTCAACGACGCCAAGGGCTTTGGCTTCATCACCCCGTCCGATGGTGGCAAGGATGTCTTCGTGCATCACTCCGCCATTCAGGGCAGCGGCTTCAAGACCCTGGCTGAAGGCCAGAAGGTCCAGTTCTCGCTGGAGCAGGGCCCGAAGGGTCCATCCGCCGCGAACGTACAGCCGGCCTAAGTCGCGCACTGCGTAAGCAGACTTGATGGAAAGACCCTGCCGCGAGGTGGGGTCTTTTTTTAACGAAGCCCTGCGTCGTTCGTCATTTCATTCTTACCTGTTTCCTGCCCGGTACCGCTTTATCAGAAATTTCCCGGACTGCCAGGGGGGACCTGCTGCCTCGCAAGCCGCGCAGTGTTTCCCGGGCACATGACGATACGTCATACCTGATTCTGAAAGCACAGCAATATTTATATAATTTTTCTGGAACCGTATTTTGATTTCCACCGCCAATATCACCATGCAGTTCGGGGCCAAGCCCCTGTTCGAGAACATCTCGGTCAAGTTCGGCAACGGCAACCGTTACGGTCTGATCGGTGCGAACGGCTGCGGCAAGTCGACCTTCATGAAGATATTGGGCGGGGATCTGGCCCAAACGTCCGGCACCGTCTCCATCGACAGCGACGAGCGTCTCGGCAAGCTGCGTCAGGACCAATTCGCCTTTGAAGATTACACGGTGCTCGATACCGTGATCATGGGCCACGCCGAACTGTGGCGCGTGAAAGCCGAACGCGATCGCATTTATGCCCTGCCGCACATGAGCGAAGCCGACGGCATGAAGGTGGCCGAGCTGGAAGTCGAGTTCGCCGAGTTGGGCGGCTACACGGCCGAGGCGCGCGCCGGGGAACTGCTGCTTGGCATCGGCATCCCGCTCGAGCAGCATGCCGGCCCGATGAGCGCCGTAGCGCCTGGCTGGAAGCTGCGCGTATTGCTGGCGCAGGCGCTGTTCGCCGACCCCGACATTCTGCTTCTGGATGAGCCCACCAACAACCTCGATATCAACACCATTCGCTGGCTGGAAGGCGTGCTGAACGCACGCAACAGCACCATGGTCATTATTTCGCACGATCGCCACTTTCTGAACAGCGTGTGCACACATATGGCCGATCTGGACTACGGCGAATTGCGTGTTTATCCGGGCAACTACGACGAGTACATGACCGCCGCCACCCAGGCACGCGAACAGCTGCTGTCCGGCAATGCCAAGAAAAAGGCGCAGATTGCCGAGCTGCAGACCTTCGTCAGCCGATTCTCCGCCAACGCCTCGAAGGCCAAGCAGGCCACGTCGCGCGCCCGCCAGATCGAAAAGATCAAACTGGATGAGGTCAAGCTGTCGAGTCGGGTGAGTCCGTTTATCCGCTTCGATCAGGATAAGAAGCTCTATCGCCAGGCCCTGGAGGCCGAGGGCTTGAGCAAGGGTTATGGCGATAAACCATTATTCAGCAACCTCAACCTGATGGTCGAAGTGGGCGAACGCGTCGCCGTGATTGGCCCGAACGGCATCGGCAAGTCCACCCTGTTGCGCACCCTGGTGGGCGACCTGAAGCCGGACAACGGCCGGGTCAAGATGTCAGAGAACGCCAACATCGGCTACTTTGCCCAGGACCACGCGGCGGATTTTGCCGATAATACGAATCTGTTCGACTGGATGAGCCTGTGGGCGAAACCGGAAGACAACGAGCAGTCGATCCGCGCGGTGCTCGGCCGCATGCTGTTCTCGCGCGAAGAGAGCAGCAAGTCGGTCAAGATCATCTCCGGCGGCGAGCAGGGGCGCATGCTATTCGGGAAATTGATGCTGCAGCGCCCGAATGTGCTGGTGATGGACGAGCCCACTAACCATCTGGACATGGAATCCATCGAGGCCCTCAACCTGGCGCTGGAAAATTATCCCGGCACGCTGATTTTTGTCAGCCACGATCGTGAATTTGTCTCGTCGCTTGCGACCCGAATCATCGAGCTGACTCCGCAGGGCGTGGTGAACTTTGGCGGCAGCTACGACGACTACCTGCGCAGCCAGGGCGTGGAACTGGCGAACCTGGCAACCGCGTAAGCATTACCGAGGCACTTTCAAACCGATAAACGTGTGGCCGGTTGCTCACCAACCCTTCACACAAGAAGCGAATAAAAACCAAACATCGGCGCACTCCGGTCTGCGCCCGATCCTTCGCGGCCAACCCCTGTGGCGAGCCTCGATACCATCAACCCAATTGGAAGCGCCTAGACCGGCCCAAGACCGAAGTGTTTCGGGTAGGCCAATCCAGGAGCAACCATCATTATGTCATTCAATACCCTCGGCCTTTCGGCCGAAATACTGCGCGCCGTGACCGACAAAGGCTATGGCGAGCCGACACCCATTCAGCTCAAGGCCATCCCCGTCATTCTGGAGGGGCGCGATATTCTCGCCGGTGCGCAGACTGGCACCGGCAAGACTGCCGGATTTGCCCTGCCGCTATTGCAGCGCCTGAGCGCCCAACCGCAAAGCGCCGAGCGACGCGTGCTGCGCGCTTTGATCCTGACCCCAACGCGCGAACTCGCGGCGCAGGTGGAGGAGAGCGTTCGCGCCTACGGCAAGCATTTGCCGTTGAAATCCACCGTGGTGTTCGGCGGCGTCGGCTTCAATCCGCAGGCCGACACGCTGCGTCGTGGCGTGGATATCCTGGTGGCGACACCGGGACGCCTGCTCGACCACGTGCAGCAAAAGACCGTGGACCTTTCGAAGGTTGAAATCCTGGTACTGGATGAAGCCGACCGCATGCTGGACATGGGTTTCATTCGCGACATCCGCAAGATTCTCGCGTTGCTGCCGAAGAAACGGCAGAACCTGTTGTTCTCCGCCACCTTCTCGGACGAGATCAAGCAGCTGTCCGACAGCCTGCTGGATGCACCGGTGCTGATCGAAGTGGCGCGCCGCAACACTGCTGCCGAACTTGTGACCCAGGTGGTGCATCCGGTTGATCGCGAACGCAAGCGCGAGCTACTTTCCTCCCTGATCAGCTCCAATGACTGGAAGCAGGTACTGGTGTTCATGCGCACCAAACACGGTTCCAACCGCCTTGCCGAGCAGCTCGGAAAAGATGGCATCAGTGCTGTCGCTATTCACGGCAACAAGAGCCAGGGTGCGCGCACCAAGGCGCTGGCGGATTTCAAAAAGGGTGCAGTACGGGTGTTGGTGGCCACCGACATCGCCGCGCGCGGGCTGGACATCGATCAGTTGCCGCACGTCGTGAACTTCGAGCTGCCGAACATTCCGGAGGACTACGTGCACCGCATCGGCCGCACCGGCCGTGCCGGCAACGAGGGCGAGGCGCTGTCGCTGGTGTGTGTGGACGAACGCGACTACCTGCGCGATATCGAGCGCGTGCTGCACCACGAAATTCCGAAGGTGGTGATTCCGGGCTTCGAACCGAACCCCGACATCAAAGCCGAGCCGATTACCCGTGGACGTGGGCAACGCAGCGGTGGTGGTGGCCGGCCGCAGGCTGGACGTAACGGTGCAGAACGTAGCCGGGGTGATCGCGGTCGTGGCCAGAGTCAGGGTCGCGGTGGTGATCGCGGCCGGGACCAGCGCCCGCCGTCACATGCGCCGGCCCGTGCCGGTGGCCGGCCGCAGCCACATGTACACGTGCGTGTCTCCGTCGACCCTCAAACACAAGGCAATTCCGGCCTGGCGGAGGTGGATGGCAACCGGCTCCCGGCATCGGGCCCGAGTGGCAATGATCGTGGTCGTGGCGCGCCTGCCAGAACACATCAACACCAGCCACATGTCCGTCCCAATATGCCGCGACAAAAGCCGCGCCCGCATCGCGGCCAGGAAGTGCCGGCCTTACTGGATGGCAACAAGCGCGACGATTAATCTGAACGAGAGATCGTCTCTCTGTAGGTTTCTGAAATAAAAAAACGGGGCCGGTGTGGTCTGCCAGAAAGCGGCAGAACCACACCGGCCCCATCGTTTTTCAGGCCTACTTGCCGAGTTTATTTTTGATTGCTGCGATCACGGCATCGCTGGACGTGGCGTTCACGCGCACAAACATGCCTTCCTTCTCATAAAAGCCAATGAGCGGCGCAGTTTTCTGATTATACGTCTCGAGGCGATGGGTGATGGCCGCTTCGGTTTCGTCTTCGCGCTGCACCACCGGGCTGCCGCACTTGTCGCAGATGCCTTCCTTCTTCGGCGGATTGCTTTTCACGTTGTAGATCGCCTGGCACTTGCCGTTCGAGCAGGTGCGGCGCGTGCTGAGGCGGTCGAGAATCACGTCGCGCGGCACTTCGATGCTCACCACCATGTCGAGCTTGATGCCGAGTTTGGCCAGCAGCACCTTGAGCGCCTCGGCCTGAGGGATGGTGCGCGGGAAACCATCGAGCAGAAAACCCTTGGCGCAATCCGGCTCCTGCAAACGCTTCTCCATGATGCCCATGATAAGGTTATCGGAGACGAGGTCACCGCGCTTCATGGCGGCTTCGGCCTTTTTGCCGAGCTCAGTTCCGGCCGCGACCGCGCCGCGCAGTATGTCGCCGGTGGAGATCTGTACAGAACCGTCGAACTGTGTCAGCAGCTTGGCAACCGTACCCTTGCCCGCGCCCGGGGCACCCAACAGAATCAATTTCATGATAATTACCCCTTTTTAAGTCAAAAATGTGCTGGTCTGGGTTGCCTCTGCCGGCGACCGAACCAATCAAAGGGGCGCATTGTGCCCTGTGGCCGCAGGGTCAATCAACCAGAATCTGACACGCGAGCCCAATGATATGGCACATTTCGGTATTCTGAGGAAGTCTGGGGTAGCTGCTATGTCGCGCTATCTCAGGAAATGAAGGGTTTTGTGAATTCAAAGTTGATATCCATCAAAGCACCGCCGGCCTATATGTAGGATATTTGCTAATTATTATTTTTGAATGGAGGTTGGAGCTATGACAAGTCTGATTGAAGCAATCATGGAAGCTGGCAATGCCCATGGCAAGAATCCTGGGTTTCCTCATGCGCCGGATGGGTGGACACGCGAAGCTGCCCTCAAAATGGCAAGGCGGGAAGGTTTGGAGCCGGACAGCGATCATTGGGAAACCGTGCGTGCGCTGCAGGCGTATTACTCCAAACACCAGGACGGGACACTCAATTTGCGCGAGCTGCACGATGCGCTCGATGAGCACTTTCACGCGAAGGGTGGCAGGAAGTATCTCTATGAAATCTTTCCAGGAGGGCCGGTGGCGCAGGGCTGCAGGATGGCGGGCCTAAAGGCACCGGCAGGCGCGACCGACAAGGGCTTCGGCAGTGTGGCCTGACGGATTGCCACGAATATACACTTTATCGTGTTATCGTAAAGAGACAATAAAATATAATCCATTCAAGATTCTTTTGATCGAACGGGATAGCAGATTACAAGACACAGAGAAGCCAATATTGAGTAGCGCGACCAACTAGCTAATGCGTACTAGGTCGGTATCTGCTGACGACAAATGTTTCTTTATATCTCAATCTGCACGGCCACCCCATCATTCTTTGCTAGAATCTCCGAAAACCAATTGCCGAAAGGACATCCACCCATGCAGGAACCGGAAGAAGCGTTCGACGAAGCGTTTAGGAGTGCCGTCGAAATCGGCAACCATCTGAGCAAGGATGAGAAGGAGGAAGTTGCCGATGTGTGGGATATCGCGGATGGGCTACTGGCGGGTGCGATTCAATTCTGGCTTTTTTCGCGGCAACCGTGCGGCGACCCAAATTGTGATGATTGCGGTCCGGTCAGTACAGCGCACGCACGCATGATTGAGTTGCAGCGTCTGGTTCGCGAGTTTGCTGAAGAAAGCGAATATTTTCATTCGCCGACCGATAGCAACGTCGGTCGCGCCTAATCGCGGCACAATCCGGTCGTCGTGATGTGATATCAAACAATCTCGTTTGCTGGAAATGCGGTGCCGCACTCGCCGATCAGCCGCTGCCGTTCAGCCGTTTGGCCGTGTGTTCGAAATGCCACTCTTATCTGCATGTGTGTCGCATGTGTTTTTCCTATGATCCGAGCTTGACTCGCAAATGCCGCGAGCAAGATGCAGAGGAGGTTACAGATAAGGAGCGGGCAAATTTCTGCGGCTATTTCAAGGCCAAGCCCGGTGCCTATCGCGCCGGCGGGGAAGCCAGGACACAGGTTGCGCGCACCAAACTTGGTGAACTTTTTGGCGCAGGCGACAAGACCGATCAGGATCCTGATTCTTAAATTGAGAGCAGGCAATTTTCTCTGAATTTACCGGAACTTATCTATCCGTGACTGGTATACTCTCGTTGGGAGTCGGCTAGACAGTCGCTGCGCGCAAGCGTGGAGGAAAGTCCGGGCTCCATAGGGCAGGGTGCCAGGTAACGCCTGGGCGGCGCGAGCCGACGGAAAGTGCCACAGAAAATATACCGCCGATGGCCGGGCAACCGGATCAGGTAAGGTTGAAATGGTGCGGTAAGAGCGCACCGCGCCCCTGGCAACAGGGGTGGCAGGGCAAACCCCACCCGGAGCAAGACCAAATAGGGGAGCTATGGTGTGGTCCGCACCGCTCCCGGGTTGGTTGCTCGAGGCGTCTGGTGACAGACGTCCCAGATGAATGACTGTCCACGACAGAACCCGGCTTACCGGCCGACTCCCACCTTTTTACTTTAACTGTTATTTATAATTTAATGTTTATATTGACTTTATTTAGTCAATTTCTCGTTGTTTCTCTGCCTAGAATCTAGGTCTTCTGACTCCGCAGTACGGATTTTGTCGTTCGCGCCCGCCTACATTACCTAACTCCATGTACGGTAAAGGAGAAATTCTTTACCGACGGTCACTTATCTATTGACAGTAGGTGATTTTGCTATCTATAGTGTTGCCAAGTGGGAGAAAGTGGTACAAGGTGGAATAGAGCGGGAGAAAAGAGGGAATAAATGTTCCGCGGTGTCAACGCACTCAATCTGGACAGCAAAGGCCGGCTCGCGATTCCAACGCGCTACCGGGAAGAGCTCGTGCGCTTGGCAAATGGCCAGATGGTCATCACCGTCGATCGTGATCATTCACTATTGCTTTATCCGTTACCCGAATGGGAAGAAATCGAACGCAAGCTCGTGAAGCTGCCGAGTTTCAACGTGCAGGCGCGCCGTCTACAGCGCTTGCTCATTGGTCATGCAACAGAAGTGGAACTCGACGGCAACGGCCGAATTCTGCTGCCGCCACTGTTGCGCGAGTTCGCCAGTCTCGACAAGGCCGTGGTGATGATTGGCCAAGGCAACAAATTCGAAATCTGGGACGAGGCTAAATGGAATGCGCGTCGTGCCGAGTGGCTGACTGCGGCCGAAGGTGACGGCGAGCTGCCAGACGAGCTCGGTTCGCTGTCGTTGTAGGCGGGCACGTGACGGAACGTGAACATGCACCGGTCCTGCGAAATGAAGCGGTGGCAGCACTGAATGTCAGGGCGGATGGAATTTATTTGGACGCTACCTTTGGTCGTGGCGGGCATGCGCGGGCCATCCTGGAGAAGTTGGGACCGGATGGCCAGTTGCTTGCGCTGGACCGCGATCCGCAGGCGGTGGCTTCAGCAAAAACGCAATTTGCCAATGAGGCGCGTTTGACGATGGTGCATGGGCCATTCTCGACGTTGGGAAGAGCCGTAGACGAACGCGGCTGGCACGGACGTGTGAATGGTGTTCTTTTCGATCTCGGCGTTTCTTCGCCGCAACTTGATGAACCCGCGCGTGGCTTCAGCTTCCGTAACGAAGGTCCGCTCGACATGCGCATGGACACCACACGTGGCGAATCGGCCGCTGACTGGTTGAATCGCGCTGAAGAACAGGAAATCGCCGATGTCCTGTTCCAACTGGGCGAAGAGCGTTATGCGCGCCGCATCGCGCGCGCCATTCTGCGCAGCCGTGAACAAACACCGATCGCAACCACGAAGCAGCTTGCTGAAATTATTGCTGGCGCGGTACCAACGCGCGAGCGCAGCAAAGATCCTGCCACACGCAGCTTCCAGGCAATTCGCCTGCACATCAATCGCGAACTCGATGAACTGCGCGAGGCATTGCCGCAGGCCATGGAGGTGCTCGCCCCGCGCGGGCGGTTGGTGGTGATCAGTTTCCATTCACTTGAGGATCGCATCGTCAAGCAGTTTATGCGCACGCAGGAGAAGGGCAGAGAGCTGCCGCCGGATTTGCCGGTACGACACATCGAAATCCAGTCACGTCTAAAAGTAATCGGAAAGCCAGTGCGCGCCAGTGATGACGAAGTGCAACGCAACCCACGTGCCCGTAGCGCCGTGCTGCGGGTCGCCGAAAAACCGGAGGCAGCGCATGCGTAAGCAGCTCGCGCTCCTGACGGTGGCGGTGGTGGCGTGCGCACTGATGGTCATCGATTTGCGACACCGTAACCGCCTGCTCTTTGCCGAGTTGCAGGCGGTGACGCACGAACGTGACGAACTCAACATCGAGTGGGGTCAGTTACTGCTTGAACAGGGTGCATGGTCCGAACAGCGGCGCGTGGAGGAAACCGCGCGCGCCCGTCTTGGCATGGCGCTGCCGTCAGCTGAGCAGACGGTGGTTGTGCGCACCGACAAGGTTGTATCCAAGGTGACACCTTGAGTCGCGCCAGCCGTGTCACCGGCTACCCAGTACGCACCGCCATGGTGCTCGGCTTTCTTTTTGGCGGCATGGGGCTGCTCGCAGCGCGTGCCCTGTGGCTGCAAGTGGTCACCTCTGACTATCTGCAGGAGCAGGGCAATGCCCGTCACCTGCGTGTGATCCAGGACAATTCGCATCGTGGCATGATCTTCGATCGGCATGGCGAGCCATTGGCGATCAGTACGCCGGTGGATTCAGTGTGGGCCGAGCCGAGCGAACTCGATGAGGCGCGTGTGCGCTGGCCGGCGCTCGCCAAGACCTTGGGTATGTCTGCGCATGAAATCGCGCAGGCGGTGCGTCACTACCAGGGCCGTGAGTTTATGTTTCTCAAGCGGCACGTTACTCCCGAACAGGCCGAACAGGTGAAAACGCTCAACATCGCCGGTGTTGGGCTTACACGTGAGTACCGCCGCTATTACCCATCGGGCACGGTGACCGGACACGTGGTTGGCTTCACGGATGTCGACGATCAAGGCCTGGAAGGCATTGAGCTCGCCTATGACAAACAATTGCGTGCCATCCCCGGACGCAAGCGCGTGCTCAAGGATCGCTACGGCAATATCGTCGAAAGTGTTGAGAGCGTGACCCTGCCGGTGCCAGGCAAAGACATCACCCTGAGTCTCGATCGGCGCCTTCAGTATCTCGTCTACCGCGAACTGAAAGCAGCGGTCGCCGCGAACCACGCGCGTGGCGCCAGCGCCATTGTGATGGACGTGCACAGCGGCGAGGTGTTGGCGATGGTCAACGATCCGGGGTTCAATCCGAACAACCGTGCGAGCCTGCGCAGCTCGGTATTTCGCAACCGTGCTGTGACCGATGTGTTCGAGCCGGGATCCACCGTCAAGCCGTTCACGATCGCGGCCGCACTCGAGAGCGGCAAGTTCTTCCCGCATACCATGATTGACACGGCACCCGGGTTGCTCATGGTCGGACGCAACACCATTCGCGATACGCACAACTACGGTCAGCTCACGGTTGCACAGGTCATCGAGAAGTCGAGCAACGTCGGTGCGGCCCGGATCGCGCTCGCGCTCAACGGCCGCAGCTTGCGTGAGATGTTCATCAAGGCCGGTTTCGGTGCGGCCACCGGTATCAGTCTGCCGGGCGAGGTGGCGGGGCGTATGAACCCGCCGTCGGGCATACCGATCGAACTCGCGACGCTCGGCTACGGCTACGGCATCTCGGTGACACCGCTACAGCTCGCACGCGCCTATTCGGCTCTGGCAAACGGTGGCCGGATATTACCGGTGTCCCTGCTCAAGCAGGACACGCTGCCTGAGGGTGAGCGCGTCATGTCGGAACAAACCGCGCGCCAAGTGCGCGGCATGCTGGAGCAAGCAGTCAGCCGCGACGGTACCGGCGTGGCAGCGCAGGTCGCTTACTACCGCGTTGGCGGCAAAACTGGCACCGCGCACAAGCTGGTAAACGGTGAGTATGCGAGCAACAGCTACATCGCCTCGTTCGCCGGTTTCGCGCCGGCCAGTAATCCGCAGCTTGTCATGATCATCACGGTGGACGAACCACAGGGCGGCGCTTACTACGGCGGACAAGTGGCTGCGCCGGTATTCAGCAAGGTCATGGCCGGCGTATTGCGTCTGCTCAATATCCCACCCGACAACCTCGATGGTCCGGTGCGCCGTACTGCGGAACTCGGGCGCGGAGGTGTCACGTGAAGGCCTCCGCAGCCGAAGCGATGCACTTGAGCACGCTGCTGTCCGGGTTGACGGATGTGCCACTCGTGCATGACCCGGAGATCCATGGTATCACGCTCGACAGCCGCGCGGTGCAGCAAGGCTGGCTGTTTATCGCCGTTCCCGGCGCGCGCACCGACGGGCGCGCCTACATCGCCGGCGCCTACGCGCGCGGCGCGGCGGCAGCGGTGTACGAAACGAATGGCTTCGAGCCGGACGCGCGCAGCGCAAACGCCATCGGCGTGCGTGCGCTGCGTCAGCATATCGGCGCGATTGCGGATCGCTTCTACGGAGCACCGTCACGCAAGCTCAAGGTGGTCGGTGTCACCGGCACGAATGGCAAGACCACCACCACGCACCTGCTGGCGCAGGTGCTCGACCGACCGGATGCCCGCTGCGGGATCATCGGCACGCTCGGCAGCGGTTTCCCCGGGCAACTCGATCCATCGGTGCACACCACCCCGGATGCGGTGAGCGTACAGCGCCTGCTGGCCGAATTCGTGGCGGCCGGTGCCAAGGCGGTGTGCATGGAAGTCTCTTCGCACGCACTCGACCAGGCACGTGTCGCCGGCGTGGCCTTCGATATTGCGGTGTTCACCAATCTCACCCGCGATCACCTCGATTACCACGGCGACATGGACACGTATGCGACGGCCAAGGCGCGGCTGTTTGACTTTCCGCATCTCAAGGCCGCAGTGATCAACCAGGACGATGCCTTCGGGCGCGAGCTCATTGAGCGTGCGCATCGTCGCACGCCGGTGCTGAGTTTCGGCCTGTACGGTGGCGATGTGCGCGCACTGACCGTGGAAACATCCCCGGACGGCCTCGCGCTCAGCGTCGCCACGCCGCACGGTGTGACGCCGTTGCGGAGTCCGTTGCTGGGGCGTTTCAACGCCGCGAATCTGCTGGCCGTGCTCGCGGTGCTGCTCGTGGCCGGTGTGCCGCTTGCCGAAGCCGCCAACGCGCTCGCGCATGCGCAGCCGGTGGCCGGACGTATGGAGCGGTTTGGTGGCACTGGTCAGCCGCTGGTGGTGGTGGACTACGCACACACACCGGATGCCCTGGAGAAGGCGTTGCAGGCGTTGCGTGAACACACGCCCGGCAAACTCGTGTGTGTGTTCGGTTGCGGCGGCGACCGCGATCGCGGCAAGCGCGCGCAGATGGGGCGCATCGCCGAACAGCTCGCCGATGTCGTAATCCTGACCAACGACAATCCGCGCCACGAGGATCCGGTCGCGATTATCAATGATATCGCCGCCGGCATGCAGACCACGCCGAGCGTGGTGCCAAACCGGGAGCATGCGATTCGTGCGGCGCTGTCCGAGGCGCGTGCCGGTGACGCGGTGCTGGTTGCCGGCAAAGGGCACGAGGATTATCAACAGGTCGGTGATCAGCGCCTGGCGTACAGCGATCGCGACACGGTGCGCGAGCTGCTGGGAGAGGCAGCGTGATGACCCTCGCCGCCGCTGCCACCGTGCTTCAGGGAACGCTGCGCGGTCACGATGCGGAATTCTTGGGCGTCAGTACCGACACACGTACGCTCAAGCGTGGTGATCTGTTCGTAGCGCTGGTCGGACCGAACTTCGATGGTCACGGTTTTGTGAACGATGCCGCCGGCAAGGGCGCGTGCGGGGCGCTGGTGTCGCACGCACTCGAGGCCGAGATGGCCACCGTACTGGTTGACGACACGCGTCGGGGTCTCGGGCAGCTTGCCGCGCATTGGCGCCGCCGGTTCCGGATCCCGGTCATTGCCGTCACCGGCAGCAACGGCAAGACCACGGTGAAGAACATGATTGCCGCGATACTGGCCGAGTGCGGTCCGGTTCTCGCCACCCAGGGCAACCTCAACAACGATATCGGTGTGCCGCTCACGCTCCTGCGTCTCAGGTCGGGTGACCGGCACGCGGTGATCGAAATGGGCATGAACCATCCGGGCGAGATCGACTACCTCACCCAGCTCGCGTGCCCGACAATTGCGCTCATCAATAATGCCGCGGCCGCGCACCTTGCCGGTCTCGGCAGCGTCGAGGCGGTGGCGCGCGCCAAGGGCGAGATCTATGCCGGTCTCGTCGCGGACGGCATCGCGGTTATCAATGCCGATGATCCCTATGCCAATCTGTGGCGCAAGCTGGCCGCCCCGCATCGCCTGATCACCTTCGGACTCGATCAACCGGCTGACGTCAGCGCCGAGTACCAGCTCGATGCCGATGGCAGCACCATCCATCTCAACACCCCGCACGGAGGGATCAGCATGCGACTGTCACTGCTCGGTCGTCACAACGTCCTGAACGCACTGGCTGCCAGCAGCGCGTCGCTCGCCGCGGGTGTGCGCCTGGCCGATATTCGGGCCGGCATGGAGAAATTGAAAAGCGTTTCCGGACGGCTCGAGGTGAAGCGCGGCCGGAATGGCGCGCGTGTGCTGGACGACACCTACAACGCCAATCCCGGTTCGCTTTCGGCCGGTGTGGAGGTGCTGAAGGCGGCCGACGGCGAGCGCGTGCTGGTACTGGGGGATATGGGCGAACTCGGCGAGGCGGCACGCGATATCCACCGGCGCGTCGGGCTGCTGGCCAAGAGCCTTGGCATCGAGCGCCTGTATGCGGTCGGCGAACTGACGCCGGGCGCTGTCGAGGCATTCGGCAAAGGCGCGCAACACTTTCCCAGTCACGAAGCACTCATCGAAAGTCTGCGTGACTGCCTGCATGGCGACATGACGGTTCTGGTCAAGGGTTCACGCCTCATGAAGATGGAGCGCGTGGTGGCGGGCATCGTTGAAAACGACCACAACGGAGGCAAAGCCTAAGTGCTCTACGCCTTCTTCGACTGGCTGGCACGGGACATTTCGGCGTTCAACGTGTTCCGTTACCTGACGTTGCGCGCTATTCTCGTCGTGCTCACGGCGCTGTCCATCTGTTTCCTGATCGGTCCGGCGCTGATCCGCAAACTCACCCAATACAAGGTTGGGCAGGTGGTACGCAGCGACGGCCCGCAGACGCACCTGACCAAGGCCGGCACCCCGACCATGGGCGGGGCGCTGATACTCATCGCCGTCTTTGTCTCTACCCTGCTGTGGGCCGACCTGCGCAACCGCTTCGTGTGGGTGGTGCTGTTCACCACCCTGTTCTTCGGCGCGATCGGCTGGGTGGACGATTACCGCAAGCTGGTGCGCAAGAATCCCAAGGGCCTGAGCGCGCGCGAGAAATATTTCTGGCAGACCGTGGGCGGGTTCTTGGTGGCGGTGTTCCTGTATGCCACCGCCAGGGTGCCCGCCGAGACGCACCTGATCGTGCCGGTGTTCAAGAGCGTGATCGTCGATCTGGGTCCGTGGTTCATCCTGCTCACCTACTTCGTGATCGTGGGTACGAGCAACGCGGTGAACCTAACCGACGGCTTGGATGGCCTCGCCATCATGCCAACGGTGATGGTGGCCGGCGCGCTCGGGGTATTCGCCTACCTCACCGGCAATGCAAACTTTTCGAGCTATCTCGGCATCCCGTTCATCCCCGGAACGGGTGAGGTGCTGATCTTCTGCGCGGCGATTATTGGCGCCGGTCTCGGATTCCTCTGGTTCAACACCTATCCAGCGATGGTGTTCATGGGCGACGTCGGGGCGCTCGGCCTGGGCGCAGCGCTCGGCGCGATCGCCGTGGTGGTGCGCCAGGAAATTGTGCTGTTCATCATGGGCGGTTTGTTCGTGATGGAAACCGTATCGGTGATATTGCAGGTGGCGTCGTTCAAGCTCACTGGCAAGCGCATTTTCCGCATGGCGCCGCTGCACCATCACTTCGAATTGAAGGGCTGGCCGGAACCGCGCGTGATTGTGCGTTTCTGGATTATCTCGCTGATTCTGGTGCTGATCGGACTGGCGACTTTGAAAGTTCGATAGAAATAAAGATTCTCATTGACTCCCCCTCTCCCCTTGGGGAGAGGGCAAAGGGAGAGGGTGACAAACGAGGCAAGTGATCTAACGTGGCAATGGTGGCGATGACAAAGCAGGTGAACGACAAACGTGCATTGGTGGTGGGCTTGGGGTTGAGCGGCCTGTCCAGCGCACGTTATCTCGCGCGCCACGGTTACGTCGTCACCATAGTCGACAGCCGCGCGCAGCCGCCCGGTCTTGGCGCACTGCATGCAGAACTGCCCGGTGTGCACGTGCACACCGGGAGTTTCGAGCCAGCGCTGTTTCACGATCCTGGCCTGTTGGTGGTGAGCCCGGGCATCTCGCTCAAGGAGCCGGTGATCGCCGCCGCCTGTGCGCGCGGCATCGAGGCGGTGGGCGACGTCGAATTGTTTGCACGCACTGCCCGGTCTCCGGTCGTCGCGATTACCGGCGCGAATGGCAAGAGCACGGTCACGAGCCTGGTGGGCGAGATGTGCCGGGAGGCGGGTTTCGATACTGCGGTCGGTGGCAACATCGGCGTGCCGGTGCTCGATCTGTTGCGCACACCGGAACCCGAAGTGTATGTGCTCGAGCTGTCGAGCTTCCAGCTCGAGACGACCGTGAACCTGAATGCACGCGCCGCCACCGTGCTCAATATCACTCCCGACCACATGGATCGTTACGCGTCCCTGGCCGACTACGCCGCCGCCAAGGCGCGCGTCTATCGTGGTGACGGCATCATGATTCTGAATGCAGATGATCCGAACGTGATGGCCATGAGTCTGCCGGGACGCAGCACGGTGCGCTTCAGCGCGAATCCACCGACGAGCGATATCGACTACGGCCTGGTGGCGCACGGCGGCGAGACGTGGCTGGCGCGCGGCGCGCGTCAGCTCCTGCCGGCGTCCGGTCTACCGCTTCCCGGCCGGCACAATCGCCTGAATGTGCTGGCCGCCATGGCGTTGGCCGAAGCCGTGCATGTACCACTCGATGCCATGAAGCGTGCCGTCGCCAGATTCCACGGACTGCATCATCGTACCGAGCTGGTCGCCGAACGCGACGGCGTGCGTTGGATCGACGACTCGAAGGGCACCAACGTGGGTGCCACGGTGGCGGCCTTGAACGGCATGGATGCGCCGGTGATCCTGATTGCCGGCGGCGATGGCAAGGGCGCGGACTTCAGTGAGCTGCGCGCCCCGGTGAGCAAGCACGCCCGCGCCGTGGTATTGATTGGACGCGATGCGCCGTTGATTGAAAAAGCGCTGGCCGGGGTGGTGCCGGTGGAGACCACCAAAGACTTGCCGGGGGCGGTGCGTGCGGCCGCGCGTCTCGCACAGCCCGGCGATGTCGTGCTGCTGTCGCCGGCGTGCGCGAGCTTCGACATGTTTCGCAACTACGAACACCGTGGCCAGGTGTTTGCCCAGGCGGTGAAGGAGGTGGTGGCATGAACGCCATGGCCGGCCTCATCAACCTGCGCGCACGTCTGCCACTCAGTATGCCCGGACGGGTTGCCGGCCGCCGTAGCCCCACCTGGGACACGTGGCTGCTCGGCAGCATCGTGACGTTGCTGGTACTGGGCGCGATCATGGTGTACTCGGCATCGGTGTCGATAGCCGAACGCCTCACCGGCAACAGCTTCCATTATTTACTGCGTCATCTGTTCAGTATGGCGTTGGGTGTGACCGGCATGTTCATCGTGATGCGCACACGTATACGTCACTGGGAGTATCTGGGTCCCTACCTGCTGCTGATTGGTATCGCCTTGCTCGTGATTGTGCTGCTGCCCGGCATCGGCGTGCATGTGAACGGCAGCTCGCGCTGGTTGCCGCTCGGCGTCGTCAACCTGCAGCCATCCGAACTCATGAAGCTGTTCATGATTGTTTACGCCGCCGGTTACCTGGTGCGCAAGCAGGAAGAGCTCCGGTTCTTCACCCAGGGCATACTCATGATCAGCATCGTGCTGGCGGTGATCGGCATGCTGCTGCTGCAAGAGCCAGACCTGGGCAGTGTCGTGGTGATTTCGCTCACGGTGTTTGCCATGCTGTTCCTCGGCGGCGTGCGCTTCTGGCACTTCCTGGCGGTGGTCGGCGCCGGGCTCGGCGGCATGGCGCTGCTGACCTTTCTCTCGCCGTATCGCATGGCGCGCATCACCGGTTTTCTGGATCCTTGGGCGGATCCGTTCAACACTGGCTTCCAGCTCACCCAGGCGCTGATCGCCTTCGGGCGCGGCGAATGGTTCGGCGCGGGTCTCGGTGCCAGCATCCAGAAAATGTTCTATCTGCCGGCGGCACACACCGATTTTCTGTTCGCGGTGCTGGCCGAGGAGCTCGGCCTGCTGGGCGTGTTCGCCTGCATGGCGCTGTTCGGCGTGATCATGTGGCGCGCGTTCCAGATCGCGCGCAGCGCGGAGATGAATGGCCAGATCTACGCGGCGCGCCTGGCCCAGGGCATCGGCCTGCTGCTCGGCATGCAGGCGATGATCAACATGGGCGTCAACATGGGGGCGTTGCCGACCAAGGGGCTGACGCTGCCGTTCGTGAGCTATGGCGGCTCGAGCATGATCGTGAGCTGTCTTGCGGCTGGGCTATTGCTCCGGGTCGGGCGCGAGCAAGGGCGCCAGAAGGTGGGTGCGGCATGACCACGATCATGATCATGGCGGGCGGTACCGGCGGGCATGTGTTCCCGGCGCTCGCCGTGGCGCGCGCCTTGCGCGAGCAGGGTGTGCAGGTCGTGTGGCTGGGCACGAGCGAAGGCATCGAGTCGCGCTTGGTGCCGGCCGCGGGTTTCGAGCTTGAAACCATCAGCATCCGCGGTTTGCGCGGTGGCGGCCTGTTGCGCTGGCTGCTGTTGCCCATGCGCCTCAACATTGCCATGTTCCAGGCATTGCGCATTCTGCGTCGCCATAAGCCGGATGCGGTGTTGGCCATGGGTGGTTTTGCCTCCGGCCCGGGCAGCCTCATGGCGAGCGCGATGCGCATTCCGCTCCTTATCCACGAACAGAACGCAATCGCCGGACTCACCAACCGCTGGCTCGCGCAGATTGCCGATGTTGTCATGGCCGGTTTCCCCGCGGCGTTTGGCGAACGTCACGGCGTGCGCGTGGTCGGCAATCCGGTGCGGCTGGAGATTATGGCGTTGTCCTCACCGCCGTTGCGTCTCGCCGAGCGCCAAGGGCGCCTGCGCCTGTTGATCGTTGGCGGCAGCCAGGGCGCGCAGGTGTTTAACCAAGTGGTGCCCGAGGCCGTGCGTGCCTTGCCTGAGACGAATCGACCGCAACTGTGGCACCAGACCGGCAAGCGTGATGAGGCAGCTGTGGTCGCGACCTATCGCAGTTTCCTGCCGGATGCCAAGGTGGTCGCCTTCATCGAAGACATGGCCGCCGCCTATGCCTGGGCGGATGTAGTGGTCTGTCGTGCCGGTGCCATGACCATTGCCGAACTTGCCGCCGCCGGCGTCGCCGCGATCCTCGTGCCGTTCCCGCATGCCGCGGACGATCACCAGAGCGCGAATGCACGCTTTTTGGAAACGCGCGATGCCGCAGTACTGGTGCCGCAGGCGGAGTTCACCGCTGCGCGCCTCGCCGAGTTGCTGACTAGTCTTGGCGCGAACCGCGCGCTGTTGCAACGCATGGCCGTGAATGCGCGCGCCTGCGCGACCACCGACGCCACCGAAACCGTGGCGCAACTTTGTCGGGAGGCGGCCCATGCGTAACTGGGTGAAACGCGTGCATTTTGTCGGCATCGGCGGTGTCGGTATGTGCGGCATCGCCGAGGTGCTGCACAACCTCGAGTTTAGCGTGTCCGGTTCGGACAGTGCCGAGAACGCCAACACCAAACGTTTGGCCGGCCTCGGTATCCGCGTGGCCATCGGCCATGACGCGGCGCAGATTGCCGGTGCGGACGTGGTGGTGATTTCCTCGGCCGTGAAGGACACGAACCCCGAGGTGCAGGCGGCGCGCGCCGCCAAGGTCCCGGTGATCCCGCGTGCCGAGATGCTGGCCGAGTTGATGCGCCTGCAGCATGGCATCGCCATCGCCGGCACGCACGGCAAGACCACGACCACGAGCCTGGCGGCGAGCGTGCTGGCGCAGGGCGGGCTCGATCCGACCTTTGTGATCGGTGGGCGTCTCAACAGTGCCGGCACTAACGCGCGTCTCGGGCGCGGCGAGTATCTGGTGGCCGAGGCCGACGAGAGCGACGCTTCGTTCCTGCACCTGCAGCCGTTCATGGCGGTGGTGACGAATATCGATGCTGACCACATGGAAACCTATGGCGGCGATTTCAATCGCCTGAAGCAGGCCTTTATCGATTTTCTGCACAACCTGCCGTTCTACGGACTGGCCATTCTGTGCACCGACGACCCGAACGTGCGCGAGATTCTGCCCTACGTGCACAAGCCGGTGCGTACCTACGGCACCAGCGCGGATGCCGATGTGCGTGCCAGCGACATCACCCAGGATGGTATGCAGATGCACTTCAACGTGACCATCGGCAAAGGCGGCAAGCCGATGTCGATCACCCTCAACCAGCCCGGCCGGCACAACGTGTTGAATGCGCTGGCGGCAATTACGGTGGCGAATGAGCTCAACGTGACGGAAGCGGCGATTCGCGAGGGGCTTGCCAGTTTCGCCGGCATCGGCCGGCGTTTCCAGGTGAATGGCCGCCTGCCCGTCGCAGGCGGCGATGTCATGCTGGTGGATGATTACGGCCACCACCCGCGCGAACTGGCCGCCACCATCCAGGCAGCACGCGAGGGCTGGCCGCAGCGGCGGCTGGTGGTGGCGTTCCAGCCGCACCGCTACACACGCACGCGCGATCTGATCGATGACTTCAGCGCGGTGCTGGCGGGCTGCGATCCGTTGCTGATCACCGAGGTGTACGCCGCGGGCGAGGCGCCGATCAGTGGCGCGGACGGGCGCGCGCTGTGTCGTGCGATCCGGGCGCGCGGCGGCAATCCGGTATTCGTGGCGAATGTGCATGAGCTGCCAGCACTGCTCGCCGACACGCTGCGTGCCAATGATCTGTTGCTCACGCTGGGTGCTGGCAACATCGGGCAGGTGGCGGCGGGACTCGCGCAACGTCAGGGGGAAAAGTCATGATGGTCGCGAGCACCCACGACAGCGGCGCGCGCGGCCTGCTCAAGCGCCACGAGCTGCTCAGCAAGCACACCAGCTGGCGAGTTGGTGGTCCGGCTGATTGTTTCTATGAGCCGGCCGGTGTGCACGATTTGTCCGAATTTCTCCAGACGCTGCCACCGAGCGAGCCGCTCTACTGGATCGGGCTCGGCAGCAATCTGCTGGTGCGCGACGGCGGTGTGCGCGGCACGGTGATCATGTTGAGCGGCAAGCTGAATGGGCTAGAACGCATTGGTGCCAGCACGGTGCGTGCCGAGGCCGGCGTGGCCAGCGCCAAGCTGGCACGCTTCAGCGTGCAGCAAGGACTGCGCGGTGCGGAATTTCTGGCCGGTGTGCCGGGAACGGTCGGCGGGGCGCTCGCCATGAATGCCGGCGCCTTTGGCGGCGAGACCTGGAACGTCGTCACCGCGGTCGAGACCATGGATCATGCGGGCCGCGTGCGTACGCGTCTGCCCGCCGATTACCAGATTGGCTATCGCTCGGTGCAGGGACCGGCGGGCGAATGGTTCATCGCCGGGCACTTCGGGCTCACGCCCGGGAGCGCGGCGGAAGGCCAAGAACTGATCAAGTCACTGCTGGCCAGGCGCGGCGCCACCCAGCCCACGCAATGGCCGAATGCCGGTTCGGTATTCCGCAATCCACCCGGAGACCACAGCGCGCGCCTGATCGAGCGCACCGGCCTCAAGGGTTTTTGTATTGGCGGTGCCTGCGTGTCCGAGTTGCATGCCAATTTCATTATCAACACCGGCAACGCCACGGCCGCCGACATCGAGACGCTGATTGAAGTAGTGCGGGATAAGGTGTACGTGGCCCAGGGAATCCAGCTGGAAGCGGAAGTACGCATCATCGGAGACAAGCTGTGAGCGCGAAACCATTCGGCAAGGTCGCGGTGCTGATGGGCGGACGTTCCGCCGAGCGCGAGATTTCGCTGCTGAGCGGCAATGCCGTCCTGGCGGCACTGATACGTCAGGGTGTGGATGCCCAGGGTTTCGATCCCGCCGAGCGGGAGCTTGCGGATCTGCGGGGATTCAACCGTGCCTTCATTGTGCTGCACGGGCGTGGTGGCGAGGATGGCAGTTTGCAGGGTGCCCTCGAACTCATGGGCTTGCCCTACACCGGCAGTGGTGTGCTGGGTTCGGCCCTATCCATGGACAAGTGGCGCACCAAGCTGGTGTGGCAGGCCACCGGTATTCCGGTCACCGACTATGTCCTGCTCGATGAGCGCAGCGACATGGCCGCCGTCACGGCGCGTCTCGGGCTGCCGATCTTCGTGAAGCCGGCCAACGAAGGATCGAGCATCGGCGTCACCAAGGTGAAGCGCAGCGAAGATCTGCGTGCGGCCTATCAGGCAGCTGTACGTTACGACCGTCTCGTCATCGCCGAGCGCTTCATCGATGGCGCGGAAGTGCAATTCCCGATATTGGGTGAGCGCGTGCTGCCATCGATCCGCATCGAACCGACCACCGAGTTCTACGACTACGACGCCAAATATTTCCGCGACGACACCCGTTACCACTGCCCCGGCCTGCCGGTGGAACAGGAGCAGGCATTGCATGGACTGGTGCTGCGCGCCTTTCACGTGCTGGGCTGTCGTGGCTGGGGGCGAATGGATCTCATCATCGATCGTTCGGGCCGGCCGTACTTCCTCGAAATGAATACGGTGCCCGGCATGACGTCCCATAGCCTCATGCCGATGGGTGGCAGAGTGGCCGGCATTGAGTTCGATGAACTCTGTCTGCGCATTCTGGAGACCACCCTGGAGATGGACCATGCCAGCGCTTGATGTGCTGCGTCAACGGATTGCCGAGCGCCCATGGCGTGCCGGACTGTACGCCTTCGGCACGCTCGCCGTCGCCACACTGGTGCTGCTCGGCACGGACACGGTATTGCGACCGGAGAGCTTCGCGGTGCGAAACCTGAGCTTCGAGGGTGAGTTTCGGCATGTTGAACAACAGGCGCTGACGGCCGCCGTCATGGATTCGGTGCGCGGCAATTTCTTTTTGCTCGATCTGGATGCCATCCGCGAACGTGCCCGCAAGGTGCCGTGGGTGTACGAGGTGACTGTACGGCGTCGTTGGCCGGACGGTGTGCATATCCGCTTCAGCGAGCAGCAACTCGTGGCGCGCTGGGGAAAGAGCGGCTGGGTGAATGCGCAAGGCGAATACGTGAATCTTCAGGGACGCGAGGGGCAGGACGGCCTGCCGCTGCTCGCCGGACCGCAAGGAATGCAGGCGCGCGTGCTCGAGCATTACCGCAACCTCAACGCCATTCTGAGGCCGGTTGCGCTGCAGGTGACCGCGCTCACGCTCACGGACCGGCATGCCTGGAACATCGTGCTGCAGAACGGCTTGGTGCTGACGCTCGGCCGCGAAGAGCCCGAGCCAAAGGTGGAACGGTTTGCGCGTGTCTATCCGCGCGCGCTCGCGGCACAGGTGGCCAGGGCGAAACGCATCGACCTGCGTTATACCAATGGTTTTTCCGTGGAATGGGCGAATCGCAGTGGCGCACCGCGCGCATCGGAAATCACGGCAACCGGATTGAATGAGGGCTGAGGCATGGCAAAGAAAGGGGACGAAAATCTGGTTGTGGGTCTCGACATCGGCACCTCCAAGGTGCTGGCGATCGTGGGCGAGGTCACGGCCACGGGCGAGGTGGAAGTCATTGGTGTCGGACACCATCCGTCGCGTGGCATGAAGAAAGGCGTGGTGGTCAACATCGAATCCACGGTGCAATCCATCCAGCGCGCCATCGAAGAAGCCGAGCTCATGGCCGGTTGTCAGATCCGCTCGGTGTATGCCGGCATCGCCGGCTCGCATATCCGCTCGATCAATTCGCATGGCACGGTGGCGATCAAGGACAAGGAAGTCGGACCGAACGATGTCGACCGGGTGATCGAGTCGGCCCGGGCGCTCGCCATCCCGGCCGACCAGAAGGTGCTGCATGTCTTGCCACAGGAATTCATCATCGATGGCCAGGAAGGCATCCGCGAGCCGATCGGCATGAGCGGGGTACGCCTCGAAGCCAAGGTGCATATCGTGACCGGTGCCGTCAGTGCCGCTCAGAACATTGTGAAATGCGTGCGCCGCTGCGGCCTGGAAGTGGACGACATCATTCTCGAGCAACTCGCTTCCAGCCTGTCGGTGCTCAGTGAGGACGAAAAAGAATTGGGCGTGTGCATGGTGGATATTGGCGGCGGTACTACCGATATCTCGGTGTTTACCGAAGGCGCAATCCGCCACACCAGTGTGATCCCGATTGCTGGTGACCAGGTCACCAATGACATTGCCGTGGCGTTGCGTACGCCCACGGCCAACGCCGAGGAGATCAAGAAGAAGTACGGCTGCGCGCTCACCCAGCTTGCCACCAGCGAGGAGAGCATCGAAGTGCCCAGCGTCGGCGACCGGCCGCCGCGCAAGCTTGCGCGCCAGACGCTTGCCGAGGTGATCGAGCCACGCATCGAGGAGTTGTACGGGCTGGTACTCGCGGAGTTGCGGCGCAGCGGTTTCGAAGAAGTAATCGGCAGCGGCATCGTGCTCACCGGCGGCAGCGCCAAGATGGAGGGCATGATCGATCTCGCCGAAGAGGTGTTCCACATGCCAGTGCGGCTTGGCATCCCGCAGGGCGTGGGAGGCTTAAGCGGTGTGGTGCACAACCCGATCTACGCCACCGGCGTAGGGCTGGTGTTGTTCGGTGCCAAGGCACGCAGCGGCAGTCACTACGGGCTCGTGCCGCAATCGACATCAGTCGGTATCAAAGGCGTGCTGGACAAAATGAAAGGCTGGTTTCAGGGGAATTTCTAGCAGGGCGGGCAGGCGAAGAACAGACAACCATTTACTCATAAGGAGACACCACCATGTTTGAATTAATGGATAGCTACGGCGAGCAGGCCGTTATTAAGGTGATCGGCGTCGGCGGCGGAGGCGGCAATGCCGTCGAACACATGGTCAACGCCAAACTCGAAGGCGTGGAATTCATCGTCGCCAACACGGACGCGCAGGCGCTCAAGCGGACCGGTGCACGCACGATTCTCCAGTTGGGCGCAAATCTCACCAAGGGCTTGGGTGCCGGTGCCGACCCGGCAATCGGCAGGCAGGCGGCAGTTGAAGACCGTGAACGCATCGCCGAAGCCCTGCAGGGCGCGGATATGGTATTCATCACCGCCGGCATGGGCGGGGGTACCGGTACTGGCGCCGCGCCGATCGTGGCGCAGGTGGCCAAGGACCTCGGCATTCTCACGGTCGCGGTCGTCACCAAGCCGTTTCCGTTCGAGGGCAAGAAGCGCCTGGCCATTGCCGAGCAGGGCATCAAGGAGCTGGGCGAGTTCGTGGATTCCATCATTACTATCCCGAACGAGAAACTGTTGACGGTGGTTGGTAAGGGTGCAAGCCTGCTGGATGCCTTTTGCAAGGCCAATGAGGTTTTACAGGGCGCGGTGCAGGGTATCGCCGAACTGATTACCCGTCCGGGTCTTATTAATGTGGACTTTGCCGATGTGCGTACGGTGATGTCTGAGATGGGCATGGCGGTGATGGGCTCGGCCACGGCCAGCGGTGAAAATCGGGCGATGGAGGCAGCGCGCGCGGCTGTTTCGAGTCCACTGCTCGAAGACATCAATATTTCCGGGGCACGCGGCATTCTGGTGAATGTCACCGCCGGCCGGGATCTTTCAATCGGGGAGTTTGAGGAGGTTGGCAATACCGTCAAGGAGTTTGCGGCCGAAGATGCCACGGTTGTGATCGGCACCGTGATCGATCCGGATATGCACAACGAGATGCGCGTCACAGTGGTGGCCACCGGCCTTGGCGTGCGCGAGAAGCGCCAGCAGCCCTATAAGGTTATAAAAACTGGAACCGGAACAACGGATTACGAGCAGTTGGATACTCCGACCGTGATTCGGAATCGGCGCATCACGGCCGACCTGCGCGGGATATCCGAAGGCGGGATTGATTACCTGGATATTCCGGCCTTTCTTCGCAAACAAGCTGATTAATCAATTAATTTAGTCGGTTATGCTTGGTATTTGATGGAAGTCTGTATGTAGTGCCGTATTCCGGTGATGAAGTTGCCGCCCATCGGTTTGTATTGCCCGATGATACTGAATATTCAGGGAATAAACTGGACAGTGGGGGCCAATTACCCTTTAATGTGAACAAGTAATGATTCCAACACAGCCCCGGGCGCAGAGGGAATGGATGGTTTGCACCCGGGAATTCGTGTCGCGCAAAGAAATCAATAAAGCTGGATTCGCATGATCAAACAACGGACCCTTAAGAACGTCATCCGCGCCACGGGGGTGGGTCTGCATACCGGCGAGAAGGTTTACCTTACTTTGCGTCCGGCGGCGGTGGGTAGCGGTATCGTATTCCGGCGTGTGGATCTTTCCGAGCCGATCGAGATCAAGGCGGACCCCGAAAACGTTACCGATACGCGTATGTCCACCACCCTCGAGAAGAATGGCGCCAAGATCTCGACCGTTGAGCACCTCATGGCGGCATTCGCGGGGCTCGGTATCGACAACGCCTATGTGGATGTGACAGCGCCTGAAGTACCGATTATGGATGGCAGCGCCGGCCCATTCGTGTTTCTGCTGCAGTCTGCTGGCATTGAGGAGCAGGTTTCGCCCAAGCAGTTTATCCGTATTAAGAAGCCGGTACGTGTTGAAGAGGGCGACAAGTGGGTGCAATTTGAACCTTGGGACGGCTTCAAAGTCGCCTTCGGGATCGATTTCGATCATCCCAGCTTGCGTCGATCCACGCAAACTGCCTGTGTGGATTTTTCCACCACATCGTTTGTGAAGGAAGTCAGCCGAGCGCGCACATTTGGTTTCATGCGTGATCTCGAGATGCTGCGCACGGCCGGTCTGGCGCGCGGCGGCGGGATGGACAATGCCATTGTCATGGACAACTTCCGCGTATTGAACGAGGACGGACTGCGTTACGAAGATGAATTCGTCAAACACAAAGTGCTGGATGCTATTGGCGACCTTTATCTGTTGGGCCACCCGTTGATCGGTTCCTTCAGCGGGCACAAGTCCGGACATGCACTGAACAATCGAATTCTGCGTACCCTTATGGCTGACAAGAGTGCCTGGGAGCTGGTTTCCTATGAGGAGACAGACAAGGCCGCCATCTCCTTTATGCGTGCGGTGCCATCAGTATGAACATTATATTGGTCCCGCACAGCGCCGGCCGCGGGCGCAACATCAGCCTGAGTCCGGCCCAGCTTCTGGTGCTGGCGCTGGTGGTTCTGTTGGGGTTGCCGCTCCTGATTGGGGCCGTCTCCTATAAGATTGCGGCGTATCTTGACCCGACCGCCGGAACGCGCGAACCGGAGTACATCGAGCGCCAGGCAGCGCTGCTTACCAATGAACGCCAGGTGATTGAACAGACCCGACGCGACGCGGAACTGCATCTCAATGCTCTGGCCCAGCGCCTCGGACACATGCAAGCGGAACTGTTGCGTCTCAATGCTCTCGGTCAGAGGCTGGCGCGAATGGGCGGTCTCGACAAGCGCGAGTTCGACTTCTCCGAAGAGCCTGCCATGGGCGGTCCGGAGCGGGCGCAAGGATTATCGACGATGTCGGTTCCCGATTTCCTCAAAGACCTCGAGATGGTGTCCGGGCAGATTGAAAAGAAATCCGAGCGCCTCGCGGCACTCGAGAGTTCGCTTCTCGACAAACAACTGAAGGCCGCGGTTTATCCGGCTGGCTGGCCAACGATAGGCGGTTGGGTGTCCTCTGGCTTCGGGCAGCGTTCCGACCCGTTCACCGGCCATGCCGCCTTCCACGAGGGTGTGGATATCGCCAGCCGTTTCGGTTCCGAAATCAAGGCCATGGGCGGCGGTGTCATAAGCTTTGCCGGCGACAAGGAAGGTTATGGATGCACCGTCGAAATCAACCATGGTAACGGCTATACCACGCGCTACGCGCACTGCCAGTCGGTTCTGGTGCGGGTCGGCGACCGCGTGATCAAGGGCCAAGGCGTGGCGCTGGTGGGCACGACCGGTCGCTCCACCGGTCCGCACCTGCATTTTGAGGTGTTGCGTGACGGCAAGGCAGTCAACCCGAGTTCCTATTTGCAGTCGTCATCGTAACCGCTCGCGGCGCGCGGCCGGTCTGTCTATTCAAGTCACGGCGCTTTTCCTCCATAATTACACTTTTACCGACCGTCAACCCAGTTTTCGGAACGGGCGGGTCGATTTGCGGCCATCACACCGCCCGGGACTGATTACACCATTATGGTAGTGAACATACTCAAGAAGCTTATCGGTGACCGCAACACGCGTCTTGTCCGACAGATGCAGGGCGTGGTCGTGCGCATCAATCCACTGGAGTCGCAGGTGGCGGCGCTTTCCGATACCGAGCTCGGCGCCAAGACCATTGAGTTTCGCCAGCGTCTGGAGCGCGGCGAAACACTCGAGGCACTCCTGCCAGAGGCGTTCGCGGTCGTGCGCGAGACCGCGAAGCGCACACTGGGTATGCGCCACTTCGATGTGCAGCTGATCGGCGGCATGGTGTTGAACTCCGGTCGAATTGCCGAGATGCGCACCGGCGAAGGCAAAACCCTGGTGGCGACACTGGCGGTTTACCTGAATGCGTTACCGGGCAAGGGCGTTCACGTGGTGACCGTGAATGACTATCTTGCGCGTCGCGATGCTGCTTGGATGGGTAAGGTCTACAATTTTCTTGGCCTGACCGTCGGTGTCGTGGTGTCTGGCCAAGACAATGAGACCAAGCGCGCGGCCTACGCGGCCGACATTACCTACGGTACCAACAACGAGTACGGTTTCGATTATCTGCGCGACAACATGGCGTTCCGTTCTGCGGACCGTGTGCAGCGCGGGCTCAATTTTGCCGTCGTGGACGAGGTGGACTCGATTCTGGTCGATGAGGCGCGCACGCCGCTCATTATTTCCGGACCTACCGAGGAGAACACCGACCTCTATTACAAGATCAACGCCATTATCCCCAGTCTCTCCCGCCAGGAGAAGGAAGACGGCCCGGGCGACTACAGCGTGGACGAGAAGAGCCGCCAGGCCTTTTTGACCGAAGCCGGGCACGAGACCGCAGAGAAGTTGCTGATGCGTGCCGGTCTGCTGGAGCAGGGCAGCAACTTGTACGATGTCGCCAACATCAGTCTGCTGCATCACCTGAACGCCGCACTGCGCGCCCATGCGCTATTCCGGCGCGAAGTCGATTACATCGTCAAGGAGAATGAAGTCATCATTGTCGACGAGTTCACGGGGCGCATGATGACCGGGAGGCGCTGGTCGGACGGTCTGCATCAAGCCGTCGAGGCGAAAGAGGGTGTGCGCATCCAGAACGAGAACCAGACGCTCGCCTCGATCACTTTCCAGAACTATTTCCGTCTGTACAAGAAACTCTCCGGCATGACCGGTACCGCAGACACCGAAGCCTACGAATTCCAGCACATCTACAACCTGGAAGTGGTGGTGATCCCGACCCATCGGCCGATGATCCGTCAGGATATGGGCGACCAGGTGTACCGCACCGGAACCGAGAAACATGCCGCAATCTTGGCCGACATCCGCGATTGCCACAAGCGTGGCCAGCCGGTGCTGGTCGGCACGACCTCGATCGAGGCCTCCGAATCACTGGCCAAGCTCCTGCAGAAGGAAAAGATCACGCACCAGGTGTTGAATGCCAAGCACCATGAGCGCGAGGCGCAAATCGTGGCCGAGGCCGGGCGTCCGGGCGGCGTGACCATCGCCACCAACATGGCGGGTCGTGGCACGGACATTGTGCTGGGCGGCAACCTCGAAATGGAATTGGCAGTGGTTGAGGGCGACAAGGCGAAGGAACAGCAGATTCGTGCTGACTGGAAGCAGCGCCACGATCAGGTACTGGCGGCAGGCGGCTTGCATGTGATCGGCACCGAGCGCCACGAGTCACGCCGCATCGACAACCAGCTGCGCGGTCGTTCCGGCCGGCAGGGCGATCCGGGTTCGACCCGTTTCTATCTGTCGCTCGAAGACAGTCTGCTGCGCATCTTCGGTTCCGAGCGCCTGTCTGGGCTCATGCAGAGACTGGGCATGCAAGAAGGCGAGGCGATCGAGCATCCATGGGTCACGCGCGCTATCGAAAATGCTCAGCGCAAGGTGGAGGGTCGAAACTTCGACATTCGCAAGCAGCTGCTTGAGTACGATGATGTTGCCAACGATCAGCGCAAAGTGATTTACGAGCAGCGCAATCGCCTGATGGAGGTGGATGACATCTCCGAGAGTATTCAGGCAATTCGTGCCGGTGTGGTGGACAGCGTCATTAATGTTTTCATTCCGCCGGAGAGTGTCGCCGAGCAATGGGATGTGCGCGGTCTGGAAGAAAACATCGAGCGCGAGTTCGGTTTGAAGCTGCCGATCCAGGGTTGGCTGAATGACGATGCCAATATGGATGAGCCGCGATTGCGCGCGCAGGTGCTGGCCGAGTTTGAGAAGGCACATGTCGCTAAGGCTGTTCAGACCGGCACCGACGTCATGCGCCATTTCGAGAAGGCGGTGATGCTGCAGGTCCTGGATTCGCAGTGGAAGGACCATCTAGCGGCCATGGATCACCTGCGCCAGGGCATTCATCTGCGCGGCTACGCGCAGAAGAATCCGAAGGAAGAATACAAGCGCGAGGCCTTTCAGTTGTTTTCCGACATGCTTGATCGTATCAAGCATGAGGTGATCAGCCTCATCACGCGTGTGCAGATCCGTGAGGAGCAGGACATTGAAGCGCTGGAGGCACAGCGACAGACTCCGTCGCGCGTGCGCTACGAACATCCGTCCACCGTTGTCGGTGATGCCGACGCCGGCGCAGAATCGGTCGAAACCCAAACGGTGACGCGTCACAGCCCCAAGGTCGGGCGCAACGCGCCATGCCCGTGCGGTTCAGGCAAGAAGTACAAGCAGTGCCACGGAAAGCTTGAATGATCAGAATGACGGGTTGCGTGTCTCGGGAGCAGTTCACCAAATCTTAGTCCGATACATGCGATCCGAATCCCGGTACTCACCATGGCTGTCAATCTTCCGCCCCTCCCTGCGTTGCATCCAGTGGCCGGCATTCGCCTGGGAACTACCCGCGCCCAGATTCGCAAGAAGGATCGGCGTGACCTGGTGGTGATCGAGTGTGTCGCTGGCACGCAGGCAGCGGCGGTGTTCACGAAGAACCGTTTCTGCGCGGCGCCGGTCAGCGTGGCACGCGAGCATCTCGCCCAGACAGCACCGCGTGCATTGCTGATCAACACCGGTTTCGCCAATGCCGGCACTGGACCCGAGGGCCTGGACGACGCGCGTCGCAGCTGCGCCGCACTCGCGACGATCATGGACTGTGCACCGCACGCGGTATTGCCATTTTCCACAGGTGTGATCGGCGAACGTCTGCCGATCGAGAGACTGGTTGCCGGGCTGCCGGTTTGTCATCGTGCCTTGAGTGAAGATGGATGGGCAGAGGCAGCGCACGGGATCATGACCACGGACACCTTACCCAAGGGCAGTTCGCGGCGTGTGCAGATCGATGGCAAGACGGTGACGGTGACCGGCATTGCCAAGGGCGCCGGCATGATTTGCCCGAACATGGCAACGCTTCTGGCATTCATCGCCACCGACGCATCGGTGCCATCCGCGATTTTGCAACAGTGCCTGAGCGCGGCGGCGGACGAGAGCTTCAACCGCATCAGCGTGGACGGCGACACCTCAACTAATGATGCCTGCGTTTTGCTGGCGACAGGAAAATCCGGTCTGAATCTTCGTGCCGCGGAGGGCGCGGCCTTCCAGGCGTTCTACGACAACGTACGCGAGGTGCTGGCCGAGCTGGCGCAGTCCATTGTGCGCGACGCCGAAGGCGCCACCAAATTCATCACCATCGATGTGATGCAGGGCGCGAGTCAAGACGATTGCCTCGAAGTGGCGTACACCATTGCACACTCGCCGTTGGTCAAGACCGCGTTCTTCGCTAGTGACCCGAACTGGGGACGGATTCTGGCCGCCATCGGTCGTGCCCGTATCCCGCAACTTCAGGTGGACAGGGTATCGATCTATCTTGATGACGTGTGCATCGTGCGCCATGGCGGGCGGGCCCCGGAGTACAGCGAGGCACAGGGGCAGGCAGTCATGGCCAGATCCGAAATCGGCGTGCGTGTCGAGCTCGGCAGTGGCAAGGCGAGCGCGCGCCTGTGGACCTGCGATCTGTCGCATGACTATGTAACGATTAATGCCGAATATCGCACTTGAACTGACCCTGGTTGTGGTTGGCATCTTTGGGAGCAGGCCATTTCTCGATGCACATCGCTCCCTCTGTCCAGGGCACATCGACTGAGGTAGCAGGGTTGTGCTAACGAACTGTGGAGTTGCCTATGGCCAACGCGAGATATTTCCGGTGCAAGGTCTCGACCTGAGTATTGAGCAGGGCCAGGTCGCCGCTATTCGTAATACAATCATCGGCCAGTTTCAATCGCTGTGCCCGATCCATCTGTGTTGAGAGTATCGCGCCGATTTCAGCTTTGTTCCTGCCGTCTCGTGCCGCAACGCGTGCAATCTGTGTGTTTTGGTCGACATCGACGACCAAAACACGGTCGACCAAATCCTTCTGACCTGCCTCGAAAAGTAGTGGTATCACGAGCAGACAGTATGGCGCATCGATGCTCTTCTGCTGGCGCAGCATTTCTGCGCGTATCAAGGGGTGCAGAATGGCCTCAAGACGCTCGCGCTCGTTGTGATTATTGAAGATATGTTGCGCCAGGCGCTGGCGATCAATGCCGCCGTGGTTGTCGGAAATGTCGGTACCAAATGTCTGCAGGATCTGAGCCGTGGCCGCTGTACCCGGGAGGGTGATTTGGTGGGCAATCACATCTGCATCGATGACTGGAACGCCGCGCGCGGCGAACATCCCGGCAATGGTCGATTTTCCGCTCCCGATGCCGCCGGTTAGCCCGATGCGCAGCATGCAGGCAATCTCTAGAAGCGCGCCATCTGAAGATACTCACGCATGATCTTATCGCCCCAGAGCATGGCCACCCAGCCGGCCGCCGCGAGGTAGGGGCCGAACGGCAGAGGCTTGGCGCGGTCACGCCCCTGGAAGACGATCAGGCCAATGCCGATGATGGCGCCGATGAACGAAGACAGCAGGATAATCAGGGGCAGGCTCTGCCAGCCGAGCCAGGCACCGAACAGTGCATACAATTTGAAGTCACCATAGCCCATGCCTTCCTTCCCGGTGATGAACTTGAACAAATGGAACACCAGCCACAGGGAAAGGTAACCGGCCACCGCCCCGGATACGGCGTGCGACAGGGGCGTGAAGACGTTGAACTGATTGAGCAACAGGCCGATCCACAGAAACGGCAGTACCATCACGTCCGGCAAGAGCTGGTGATCAATATCGATGAAGGTCAGCGCGATGAGCAGCCAAGTCAGGACAATGGCCGCCAAGCCAGCCGGGTTGAAACCGAAATGCCAGGCCGTGACGGCCGCCAGTGCGGCAGAGAATGCCTCGACAAACGGATAACGCAGGCTGATCGGTTTTTTGCATGCCGAGCACTTTCCACGCAACCAGAGGTAGCTGACGATCGGTATATTTTCCAGTGCGGTGATCGCATGACCGCAGTGCGGACAGCGTGACCGAGGCGTCACGAGGTTGAATGGTTCATGCGGGCCAGTGCCGGTCGTGGGCCCATTCAGTTCCTGGCAATCCTGTTGCCAACGACGCATGATCACTATCGGAGTACGGTGTATCACGACATTTAGAAAACTGCCGACAATGAGACCGAGAATAGCCGCGAGCAGACAGAAGACGAGTTGATTCGTCTCCAGGAGGGTCAGCAATGTCATAAAGTTTGGATCAGCCTGATTTGGAAAATGACGGGAGGCCGATCCTGTCTGTTAGACAACTGCTGCAAGCTTGAAGATCGGCAGGTACATGGCGATTACCAGCCCACCGACTACGATACCAAGGAACGCCATGATCATGGGCTCGATGAGACTACTCAACGATTCCACTGCATCATCCACTTCCTGCTCGTAGAAGTCCGCCACCTTACCGAGCATTTTATCAAGCTCACCGGACTCCTCGCCGATGGCTACCATCTGTACAACCATATTTGGGAACAAGCCAGTAGATTCCATGGCGACACGCAGGTGTGTCCCGGTGGTGACCTCGTTCTTGATAGCCATCACGCCTTCATAGTACACGCGGTTACCAGCGGCGCCGGCAACTGAGTCCAGGCTTTCCACCAGCGGTACGCCGGCAGCAAACATGGTGCCCAGCGTGCGCGCATAACGAGCGATGGTGGCCTTCTTTACAATCTCGCCCACAACAGGGGCGCGTAGGATCATACGGTCGACAGAGTGCTGCATCTTCTCAGAGCGCTTGTAGGTGTAAGCGATGAAGCCGACCGCGCCTCCAAGGCCTCCGAAGATCACCCACCAATAGTCCCGCATGAAACGAGAAAGGTTAACGACAAATTGGGTCAAGGCCGGTAGCTCAGCGCCGAATCCCTTGAACATGCTTTCGAACTGTGGGATGACAAAAATCAGCAAGATAGCCGTAACGATAAAGGCCACCACAATTACCGCTGCTGGGTAAAAGAGTGCGGACTTGATCTTGCCTTTGATGGCTTCGATCTTTTCCTTGTAGGTCGCGACTTTCTGGAGAATGTCGTCGAGAATACCAGCTTGCTCGCCGGCCTGTACCAGATTGCAATACAGGGCGTCGAAGTAAAGCTTGTGTTTGCCAAGAGCATTGCTCAGCGTCGTGCCGGACTCAATATCCTGTTTTACTGTAGTCAGCAATTGCTGCATGCTCGGGTTCTCATGACCCTTGGAGACAATCTCGATGCCCTGCACGATCGGAATGCCGGACTGCACCATCGTCGCAAACTGGCGAGTAAAGACCGAAATATCTTTGGGTGTGATTTTTTTCTTTCTTTGAAAGAGTGACTTGGTCTGTTTGCGCACCTTGGTGGGATTGATACCCTGGCGACGCAGCATGGCATTGACGTAAGCAACGCTAATCGCCTCCGTGACGCCCTGCGCTTTCTTGCCTTTCTTGTCGAGCCCTTCCCAATTAAAGGTAGAGAGTTTCTGTTTCTCTACCCTTCCCGCCTTCGCTATTGCCTGTTCCGCCATGAGAGTGGGTCTTCCTTAAGGTATTCAGTGAATTATTGGTTGGTAACACGTTCGACTTCTTCCAGACTGGTAAGGCCATCTCGCACTTTCTTGAGAGCCGATTCGCGCAGATCTGGGATGCCATCTTTCTTTGCCTGCATCTCGATATCCAGCGCCGTGCCGTTGCGCATGATAATGGAAGCGATGCCCTCCGAGATGGGCATGACCTGATAGATACCAACGCGTCCCTTATAGCCGTTGCTGCAGTTGTCGCAGCCATCTGGAGTGGGGCTGTAGATCTTGAGGTCCTTGAGTTCGCTTTCTTTAAAGCCGGCCTTGAGTAAGGCCTCTTTCGGAATGTTCGCGGGCTTCTTGCAGTTTGGGCACAGACGCCGTGCCAGGCGTTGCGCCACGATTAAAAGCACCGCCGAGGCAATATTGAATGGCGCGACACCCATGTTGACCAAACGGCTGAGGGTTTTCGGCGCATCATTGGTGTGCAAGGTGGAGAGCACCATGTGGCCGGTCTGGGCGGCCTTGATGGCGATCTCGGCCGTTTCGAGGTCGCGGATTTCGCCCACCAGAATGATGTCCGGGTCCTGACGCAGAAAAGATTTCAATGCGGCGGCAAAGGTGAGCCCAGCCTTGTCATTGATGTTGACTTGGTTGATCCCGGCTAGGTTTATTTCCACCGGATCTTCGGCTGTAGAGATGTTGGTCTCCGGTGTATTCAGAATGTTCACCGCCGTATAAAGGCTGACGGTTTTACCGCTACCGGTCGGCCCAGTGACTAATACCATGCCATAGGGTCGATGGATGGCTTCGAGGAACAGGCGCTGCTGTTCTGGTTCGTAACCGAGCTTTTCGATACCCAGGCTCGCCGAAGTCGGGTCAAGAATACGCGCCACCACCTTCTCACCGAACAGTGTGGGGAGGGTGCTGACGCGGAAGTCGATGGCGCGGTTCTTGGAAATGCGCAGTTTGATGCGTCCGTCCTGCGGGACACGACGCTCGGCGATGTCGAGTCGCGCCAGAATTTTCATGCGTGCCGCGAGACGGCCGGCGAGCGCCAAGGGTGGTTGGGCGACTTCATGCAGCATGCCATCAATACGATAACGGACGCGACAGAATTTTTCGTACGGTTCGATATGAATATCCGAGGCACCGCGATTAATACCATCGAGGAGCAGCTTATTGACGAATTTGACAATCGGTGCGTCGTTTACCTCTTCTTCGGATTCGGGCCCTTTGTTCCTGGCGTCTTCGTCACCGCCAATGTCCAGAGACTCGAGGTAATCACCACCGACGGCGAAATCGCTGAGCGTGGTATCGGCAGCATCCAGCATCTTATCGAGCGCGAGTGACAACTTTGCTTGATCGACCAGAATCGGCTCGGTGGCCATTCCGGTATTGAATTTGATTTCGTCCAATCCTTGCAGGTTGGTCGGGTCGGCCACTGCGACATACAGTTTGTTGCCACGTTTGAAAATCGGCAGCGCGTTGTGTTTGCGCAATATCTTTTCATCAACCAGTTTGACCGGCGCGGTATCTGCGTCGATGGCGGTAATATCGAACAGCGGTACCCCGAACTCTTCGGAGGCCACTTTGGCAATGGTTGCGCTGTTGAGCTTCTTGCTGCTGACAAGATGCGTGATGAGTGGGAGCTTCTGGGTATTGGCCTCGTTTTGCAGGCGCTCTGCATCGGCGGCGGGCAGGAATCCCTCGCGCACGAGACGCAAGGCCAGACCGCTCAAGTTGCTGACAGGGGTGGGAATTGCCATGGCTTGCTAGATTTAAAAATGAAAAATGTTGAGCCTGATCAGGCTATTCGGTTCAAGAGTTAATAGTAGATGAGAGAAGCCGGTTCGCCAAATGCTCAGTGTCTAAAACACGTATTGTTACCAAAAAGATCCAATTCTGCATTGCCTACTTTTTTGGCAAAGGTCATCTACGTCAATGCGCTAATGTCCTCTGTCAGAAGGGGAGAAATGAGGATATTGACGGGTGTCAAAGAAGTGAAAAAGACGCATGTCATGATGCCGTTGACATAGGGGTGAGGAATAATTTAGAATAATTCTAAATCAGTGGTTATCGCTGACGAGTTGAGTTTTCATCCATCACCCGACAATTCCAAGGAGAAATTACGATGAAGTCGCTCAAAGGTACCAAGACCCACGAAAACCTGAAAGCCGCTTTTGCCGGTGAGTCTCAGGCCAACCGTCGCTACCTGTACTTCGCCAACAAGGCCGACGTCGAGGGTTTCAACGACGTTTCCGCCGTATTCCGTTCCACTGCCGAGGGCGAGACCGGCCATGCGCACGGCCATCTCGAATATATGGAGCAGGTGGGTGATCCAGCCACCGGTCTGCCGATCGGCGGTACCGCTGACAACCTGAAGGCCTCGATTGCCGGCGAGACCCATGAGTACACCGACATGTACCCGGGTATGGCCAAGGCCGCGCGCGACGAGGGCTTCACCGAAATCGCCGACTGGTTCGAAACTCTGGCCAAGGCCGAACGTTCCCACGCCAATCGCTTCCAGAAGGCGCTGGACACGCTCGGCAAGTAAGCCTGTTCTGCATGCGGGGCCGGATTGGCCGGCCCCGCATTTCTTGAGAGTCTAGAACCAAGCTAGCCGCCATTCACGATCCTGCTTGTGGTCTGGTTTGTGTTCTCTCTAAAAAATAAAAAGGGAAAAATTCATGTCCGCACCGACCGAAGGCAAGCGCGAGGGCAGCCTCCAGGCGCCCACCCGTCATCCACTCGCTTGGAAGAGCCCGGCATTTTACGATGAGGAAGCGCTGTTCAAGGAGCTGGAGCGGGTCTATGACATCTGCCACGGTTGCCGGCGCTGCGTAAGTCTGTGCCAATCATTCCCGACGCTGTTCGATCTGGTGGACGAGTCGCCCACCATGGAAGTTGATGGCATCAAGAAGGAAGACTACTGGAAGGTTGTGGACCATTGCTACCTGTGCGACCTGTGCTTCATGACCAAGTGTCCGTATGTACCGCCACATGAATGGAACCTCGATTTCCCGCACCTCATGTTGCGGGCCAAGGCGGTGAAGTTTCAGAAGGGCGACACCAAGTTTCGTGACCGCCTGCTCACCAGTACCGATACGGTTGGAAAGCTCGCGGGTATTCCGGTTGTGGTGCAGACCGTCAATGCTTCGAACAAGACCAAGGTTTTCCGCAAGGCGCTCAATAAGGTTCTGGGCGTGCACCCGGATGCGATCCTGCCGGAATATCACAGTCGCACCTTCCGCAAGCGCTACGACGCTGTCGCCGCAGCGGGAACCGCTGTGCCGACGGCCAGCACGTGCGGACGCGTAGCGCTGTATGCCACCTGCTATGGCAACTACAACGAACCGCATGTCGCCGAGGATCTGGTAGCGGTGTTCCGCCACAACGGTATCCCAGTAACCATCGCCGAGAAGGAGCAGTGCTGTGGCATGCCCAAGCTCGAGCTCGGAGATCTTGAGGCGGTGGCGCGCGCCAAAGAGGCGAACATCCCGGTGCTCGCCAAGCTGGTGGACGAGGGCTGGGACATCGTGGCACCGGTTCCGTCCTGCGCGCTCATGTTCAAGCAGGAGCTGCCGCTCATGTTTCCGGACGATCCGGATGTACAAAAGGTAAAGAAGGCGATGTTCGATCCGTTCGAGTACCTGATGTTGCGCCACAAGGAAGGCAGGCTGAGCACCGACTTCAAGAACTCGCTTGGCAAGGTCGCCTACCACGTTCCTTGCCACCTGCGCGTGCAGAACATCGGCCTCAAGACGCGCGAGCTGCTGCAACTCGTGCCAGACACCAAAATTGATACCATCGAGCGGTGCTCGGGGCACGACGGCACCTACGCGGTGAAGAGTGAGTTCCACGACGCTTCGATGAAAATATGCCGGCCAGTGATTGATCGGGTGAAAGCGAGCGAGTGCGACCACTATAGCAGCGACTGTCCGATGGCCGGGCACCAGATCGAAAATGGCCTGAAGACCGGTGCGCAGCCGGAACACCCGATGTCGCTGCTGCGTGCGGCATACGGGATTTGATTCTCATTAGGAGGGGGATATGTCTAACGAGGGCTATCACGAATCGAACCTGAGCGAGGAAACCCGCGACATGCACCGCGCGATCGTTTCGCTCATGGAAGAGCTGGAGGCGGTGGACTGGTACAACCAGCGGGTCGATGTTTGCAATGACAAGGAGCTGCGTGCCATCCTCGCGCACAACCGCGACGAGGAAAAGGAGCACGCTGCCATGGTGCTGGAGTGGATTCGCCGCCGCGACCCGAGGTTCGACAAGGAACTGCGCGATTATCTGTTTACCGACAAACCCATTGTTGCCCTCGAAGGGAAGCACAAGCCCTGAGGAGTATTTCATTGAGAACCGAAACCATGCAGAAGCTCACCCGCGACCAGCTTATGCCGCTGGAGCAGTACGCCAAACAACGCAGCGATTTCCGCACCAAGGTCATGGCGCACAAAAAGAACCGCCAGGTGCAAATCGGCCCGCACGCGACCCTCTACTTCGAAGACCGGCTGACCATGCACTACCAGATACAGGAAATGCTGCGTGCCGAGCGCATCTTCGAGGAAGCGGGCATTGAGGATGAGCTTAATGCCTATAATCCGATGATCCCGGACGGCAGCAACTGGAAGGCGACGTTCATGATCGAGTACGGCGACGAGGACGAGCGTCGTGTCGCACTGGGTAAATTGATCGGCGTCGAGCACAAGGTCTGGGTACAAGTCGCGGGCTTCGCCAAGGTCTGGCCGATCGCCGACGAGGATCTGGAGCGCACCACCGAGGAAAAGACCTCGTCTGTGCACTTCCTGCGCTTCGAGCTGGCGCCGGACATGATTAAGGCCGTGAAGAGCGGTGCGGCCATCAACATGGGCATCGAGCACCCGGCTTACACCCACAGCGTCAGCCCGGTGCCGGAGGCGACACGCGCCTCACTCACCCAGGATCTCGCCTAAGTCCATTCGACGGTTCCCGCTTGCAGGGCGCGGCACGTAAAAGTCCGGGAACGGACTTTTACGTGAATATCTTTTATAATTCCGCGCGAATGCGAGCGATGAAGACAGTTGCTTTTGGCACTATTCCGCGGTTCTCCAACCGCGGTGTCGCGCGTCCTCTCCGATTCAGCCTTTCCGTTTCAGCGGTTTCCTGCGCATGAGCCAAGCCTACGACGCGTCTGCGATCGAGGTCCTGACCGGCCTCGAACCCGTGCGCAAGCGCCCGGGCATGTACACCGACACCCAGCGCCCAAATCATCTTGCCCAGGAAGTCATCGACAACTCGGTCGACGAGGCCATTGCCGGCCACGCCAAGCGCATCGATGTCGTGCTCTACAAGGATGGCTCGCTTGCGGCGACCGATGACGGTCGCGGCATGCCGGTGGACAAGCACAAGGGTGAGGGGGTTTCGGGTGTCGAGGTGATCCTCACGCGCCTGCATGCCGGCGGCAAGTTCTCGAACAAGAGCTACTCCTTTTCCGGTGGCCTGCACGGCGTAGGCGTGTCGGTGGTGAACGCGCTTTCCAAGAAGCTCGAAGTGTTCGTCAAACGCGGCGGCAAGGAATACAAAATGGCCTTCGCCGGCGGCCAGAAGACCGCCGAGCTCAAAAGCATCGGCACCGTCCCGGCGCGCCAGACCGGCACCACCGTGCACTTCTGGCCGGACGAAAAGTTTTTCGACAGTCCCAAGTTCAGCGTCACAAAGCTCAAACATGTGCTGCGCGCAAAGGCGGTCCTCTGTCCAGGGCTAAAAATCAGCTTCACCGATGAGAGCGACAAGAAGAACGACGAGGAATGGCATTACGAGGACGGTCTCAAGGATTATCTGCTCTCCGAACTCGGCAAACAGGAGTTGATTCCCGAAGACCCTTTCGTCGGCCGTTTCAAGGACAACGACGGCGAGCTCGACTGGGCGATCGTCTGGGTGCCGGAGAACGACACACCACTCATGGAGAGTTACGTCAATCTGATTCCGACCGCGCAGGACGGCACGCATGTGAACGGCTTCCGCCAGGGCCTCACCGACGCCCTGCGCGAATTCTGCGAGTTCCGCAGCCTGCTGCCGCGCGGCGTCAAGCTCGCGCCGGAAGACGTGTGGGGTCAGAGCAGCTACGTGCTGTCGTACAAGATGCGCGATCCGCAGTTTTCCGGCCAGACCAAGGAGCGTCTCACCTCGCGCGAGGCGGCGGCCTTCGTCGGCACCGTCACCAAGGACGCCTTCACCCAGTGGCTGACGCAACATGTGACCGATGCCGAGCGCATCGCCAACCTCGCCATTGAATCGGCGCAGGCGCGCCTGCGCACCGCCAAGAAGGTTGAGCGTAAAAAGATCGGTCAGGGTCCAGTGTTGCCGGGCAAGCTCGCCGATTGCCTGTCGACCGACCTCAATATGACAGAACTGTTCCTGGTCGAAGGCGACTCGGCCGGTGGCTCGGCCAAGCAGGCGCGTGATAAAGACTATCAGGCGATCATGCCGCTGCGCGGCAAGATTCTGAACACCTGGGAAGTGGATTCCTCTGAAGTACTCGGCTCGCAGGAAGTGCACGACATCGCGGTCGCACTCGGCGTGGACCCGGGTTCGAGCGACATCAGTGGTCTGCGTTACGGCAAGGTTTGCATCCTGGCGGATGCTGACTCGGACGGTGCCCACATCGCAACGTTGCTGTGCGCGCTGTTCGTCAAACACTTCAAGCCATTGGTGGTTGCCGGGCATGTGTATGTCTCCATGCCGCCGCTGTTTCGCATCGATGTCGGCCAGACAGTGTACTACGCGCTTGACGAAGATGAGCGCAAGCAGACACTCGAGCGTATCCAGAAAGAAAATCCGCGTGCCCGCCCGGGTATCCAGCGTTTCAAGGGTCTGGGCGAAATGAATCCGCCGCAACTGCGCGAAACCGTCATGGACCCGAATACCCGCCGGCTGGTACAGCTTGAGATCAAGGCCGGCGACAGCACCAACCGGGTGATGGATATGATGCTTGCCAAAAAACGCGCTGGCGACCGCAAGGACTGGCTGGAGAAGAACGGCAACAAGGCCGAGATTGTTTAAGGTGTAACGCACATGGCAAGGAAATCGACCAGCAAGACATCGAAGCGGCCTCCCGTCCACCGAGGCAAGAGCCGCGCCATCGAGGCGCGTCCGCGCGTCGCGAACATCGAACGCCTGCCGCTCGCGACCTTTACCGAGAAGGCTTACCTCGATTACTCGATGTACGTGGTTCTGGATCGCGCGCTGCCGAACATCGCCGATGGTCTCAAGCCGGTGCAGCGGCGCATCATCTACGCCATGTCCGAACTCGGCCTGTCGGCCGCCGCCAAGTACAAGAAGTCGGCGCGCACGGTGGGCGATGTGCTCGGCAAGTTCCATCCGCACGGTGACAGCGCCTGCTACGAGGCCATGGTGCTCATGGCCCAGCCGTTCAGTTACCGCTATCCGCTGGTCGACGGCCAGGGCAATTGGGGATCGCCGGACGACCCGAAGAGCTTTGCGGCGATGCGTTACACCGAGTCACGGCTCACGCCGTTCGCGCAGGTGCTGCTCTCGGAGCTGGAGCAGGGCACAGTCGAATGGGTACCGAACTTCGACGGTACGCTGGAAGAACCGAAAATCATGCCAGCACGTCTGCCGCATGTATTGCTGAACGGCACCACCGGTATTGCGGTTGGCATGGCCACCGACATCCCACCGCACAACGTGCGCGAAGTGGCCGCCGCCTGTGTGCGTCTGTTGGACAAGCCGGATTCCACCACCGGCGAATTAATGAAACATATTCAGGGCCCGGACTACCCGACCGAGGCCGAGATCGTCACGTCCAAGGCCGAAATCCGCGCGCTGTATAACACCGGTCTTGGCAGCATCCGCGCCCGGGCCAAGTGGCAGCGCGAGAATGGCGAGATTGTCATCACCGCGCTGCCACACCAGGTGTCGCCGGCCAAGGTACTGATGCAGATCGACCTGCAGCGTCAGCAGAAGAAGTTACCCATGGTCGAGGACCTGCGCGATGAATCCGACCACGAGAATCCAATTCGCTTGGTAATCGTGCCGCGCTCCGGACGTATCGATCCGGTGGAAATCATGGACCACCTGTTCGCCACCACCGATCTGGAACGCTCCTATCGCGTGAACCTGAACATGATTGGCCTCGATGGTCGGCCGCGCGTCTACAACCTCAAGGACCTGCTCAGTGAGTGGCTCAAGTTCCGCATCGAGACCGTGCGCCGGCGGTTGCAGCACCGGTTCGACAAGGTGCAGGCACGCCTGCACATCCTCGACGGTTTGCTGATTGCCTACCTCAATCTGGACGAGGTGATCCGCATCATCCGCCGCGAGGACGAGCCCAAGCCAGTGTTGATGAAGCGCTTCAAGCTCACTGAAATCCAGGCCGAAGCCATTCTCGATACTAAACTGCGTCACCTGGCCAAGCTCGAAGAAATGAAAATCCGTGGCGAACAGAAGGAGCTGGCCAAGGAGCGCGATGAACTGGAGAAGATCCTCAAGTCGAACCAGAAACTGAAAGCCAAGGTACGCGACGAGATCATCAGCGACGCGGAAGAGTTCGGTGACAAACGCCGCTCGCCGCTCATCGAACGCGAGGCTGCCAAGGCGATCGATGTCACGCAACTGCTGCCGACCGAGCCGATCACCGTGGTGCTGTCCGAAAAGGGCTGGGTGCGCGCCGCCAAGGGCCACGAGGTCGACGCACGCGCCCTCGACTACAAGACCGGTGACAAATTCCTGCAAGCGGCGCTCGGCAAGACCAACCAGCAGGTCGTGTTTCTCGATTCCACCGGCCGCTCATACACACTGCCGGCGCACAAGTTGCCCTCGGCGCGCGGTCACGGCGAACCGCTGGCATCGAGCCTCAACCCGCCGCCCGGTGCCACTTGGTCGGGCGTGATGATGGGCGCACCGGAAGATCTGTATCTCATCGCCAGCGACGCCGGTTACGGTTTCGTCTGCAAGCTCGGCGATCTCCTCACCGACCGGCGTGCCGGGAAGGCCGTGCTCAAGGTACCGAAGGGTTCCAGGGCCTTGTCACCGCAGCGCGTTGCCGACATGCAGAACGACTGGCTGGCTGCCGTCACCAATAAGGGTAACATTCTGGTGTTCATGGTGGCCGAGCTGCCACCGATGGAAAAGGGCAAAGGCGAGAAGATCCTCGCCATCCCCGGTGCACGCGTCGTGAAGCGCGAGGAATTCCTGGCCGGCATCGTCGTATTTAAAGAAGGCCAACAACTGCTGCTGCGCACCGGCAAGGGTGAACTTAAACTGCGCTCTGGCAACGATATTGATCAATACGTCAGTGAGCGCGCCTTGCGCGGCTCGAAGCTGCCGAGAGGGCACCAGGAAGTGAAGGAGATCGAGGTCATCGAGAAGTAAGCCAATTCCAGCACTGCGGTATGTAAGCCGTACTTCGCCGTTCAACATCGCCACAAGCGATTCAACTACGTAGGAGGAAATTGTATGAACAGGAAATTCGTAACAGTGATGAATGCGGTGCTGGTCGCCGGATTTGCACTGCCGGTCGTCGCGGCAGAGAAGGTCGAACTCAAGACCGATCAGGAAAAGAACGGTTACAGCGTCGGCTACGACATTGGCCGATCACTCCATCGGCAGCTCGCTGACGTCGATGCCGAGTCAATGGCGCGCGGATTGAAGGACGCGATGGGCGGCGCGGCGCCGGCCTTGCCGGACCAAGAAATGCAGCAACGCTTCATAACCGTGCGGCAAGAGTCTGCCAAGAAGATTGCGGAGAAGAACAAGATGGATGGCGAAGCGTTTCTGGCCAAGAACAAGGGCGAGAAGGGCGTGAAGACGACGGCCAGCGGTCTGCAGTACAAGGTCATCACGGCGGGCAAGGGCAAGCAGCCCACGGCCGAGGACACGGTGACGGTGAATTATCGCGGCACGCTCATCGATGGGACGGAGTTCGACAGCTCCTATAAACGCAATCAGCCCGCGACCTTCCCGGTCAAGGGCGTGATCCCCGGCTGGACCGAAGCCCTGCCGCTGATGAAGGAAGGCTCGAAGTGGATGTTGTACATCCCGGCGAATCTCGCTTACGCCGAGCGCGGTGCCGGCAATATAATTGGACCCAACTCGACGCTGGTCTTCGAAGTGGAGTTGCTGTCGATTGGCAAGCCGACGCCCAAGCCGACGCCGTAGTGGCGAGCACGCCTCGGTATTTCCAGCCGTGTAAGTGTGGGAGGTGCGTGGGGAACGCACCTCCCATCTGTTTCCGCCAACTGTGACGCGCGTGCTGGCATGACGGCGACGCGTGGTTGGCGTAGTCTGGTCAACAATATGTCTGGCTTGGGCACAACAGTGTTGATCATCGCCGGCGCCTATGCGGCGTTGGTGTTGGTTGCCTACTTCGGCCAAGCCAGTATGCTCTACCTGCCCAACCTGCCATCGCGCGCACTGACGGCGAGCCCGCAAGACATCGGCCTTCTGTACGAAAACATCGAGTTTCTGTCAGAGGATGGGCTGCGGCTGCACGGTTGGTACATTCCGGCCGCAGCGGCGCGCGGCACCGTGCTGTTTTTTCACGGCAATGCCGGCAACATCTCGCATCGACTGGATTCGATCCGCATCTTCCATGACCTGAAGCTCGCAGTATTCATCTTCGACTATCGTGGCTATGGGAACAGCGAAGGTCGGCCGAGTGAACGAGGCCTGCAGCGTGACGCACTCGCGGCGTGGCGGTTTCTCACCGAAGCCCGTGGGGTAGCGCCCGGGCAGATCATTGTCTTCGGGCGCTCGCTCGGGGCGGCGGTGGCGGCGTGGCTGGCAATGCAGAAGCCGCCAGCTGCGTTGATTGTCGAGTCAGCCTTCACCTCGGTGCCGGACATGGCCGCCGAGCTCTATCGGTGGCTGCCGGCGCGCTGGCTCGTGCGTATTGAACACGCCACGCGTGACTATGTTGCACGGGTGCGTTGTCCAGTGCTGGTGGTGCACAGCCCGCAAGACGAGATTATCCCGTTTCATCATGGCGAGGCGATCTTCGCCGCCGCGCATGCGCCCAAGGAAATGTTGCGCTTGCGCGGCGGGCATAACGAAGGATTTATTGTGAGTGGCGAGCACTACGTCCGCGGTCTCGACGCGTTCGTGACGCACTCCCTGCCGCAGCGCTGACTTCCGCGGCTTCGGCCCAGCGCACCGCTGAGTAACGCCCGCTGTTCACAACGACACGAAAGTGAAGACCATCTCGGCCACGGTAGTTACGCAGCACTGCCTGTGCCGGCCAAATCGATGCCGCATGGCTTCGGGTTGTACACATCAGCAATCACTCAACTCCGTTGGTTTCGCTGAAATCCCGTTAAGCATTCCTTAAGATCCCGGCGCTAGTGTGCAGCCTGACCAGTCCACCCAGGAGAGTTCACATGCGCCGATCGCCGATTTTTCCGTTCGCCGCCGCCATCGCGTTCTCGATCGCCATCAGTGCGGCGGCCGAGACGCCAGCGGACTTTCAGCAAACATTCGAAACAGCCGCCCGTCAGGAGGTGGCCGGATTTGCTGGTTTCTCCGCGCAGCGTGGCGCGGCGTTCTTCAAGTCCACCCATGGTCGGGAGTGGAGCTGTGCCTCCTGTCATACCCAGAATCCGACGGCTCCGGGCCGGCACGCCAAGACCGACAAGCGGATTGGGCCGCTCGCACCAGCCGCGAACGCCGAGCGCTTTACCCGGCCCGACAAGGTCGAGAAATGGTTTCGGCGCAACTGCAATGACGTGCTCGGCCGGTCCTGTACGGCGTCGGAAAAGGGCGACGTCCTCACCTATCTCATGTCACTCCGGAAATAGGAGACTGTGATGAAACAGATTTTGCGTATTGGATTTTTTGTTCTGCTCGGGGTGAGTGCGAGTTGGTTTGGTGTGGCGTTGGCTGGCGACCATCAGTATCCGGCGCCGAATCCGACCTTGAAGGCCGAATGTGGCAGTTGCCACATCGCCTATCCGCCACAGTTGCTGCCGGCCCGCTCGTGGCGCGCCCTGATGGCCGGCCTGGACAAGCACTTCGGCACCGACGCCAGCCCTCGACCCGCAGACCGCCGCCACGATCACGGCGTTCCTCCATGCGCTGGCCGTGACGGCCGTCGCCGAGCTCGCACCGGCTGCCGTCGACAAGGATATCGATCTGCAGCTGGCGGAAGGCGATGCGCTGCGCGTGCCCGGCGAACCCGTGCTGCTGGCGATTCTGCTGCGCAACCTGATCGATAACGCGATCCGTTATAGTCCACGCCACAGCGTGGTGCGGGTCAGGGTCGCGGCCACCCGCGAGGGTGCAGAGTTGACGGTCATCGATCAGGGCCCGGGCATTCCGGCGGCGTCGCGCGCATTGGTCTGGGAGCGCTTTTATCGTGTTCTCGGCACCGGCGAGGCCGGCAGCGGGCTGGGTCTGTCCATCGCTAAACGAATCGCCGATTTGCATGGCGCCACGGTCGTATTGTCCGAAGGCGACACCGGTCAGGGTTTGCGCGTATCGGTTACATTTCCAAGCTGACGCGGGTTGCGGCAAATTCAGTCCGCACCCCGCTGTGAGGCGGACGGCCCACGAGGCGATCGCTGCGCTGGACAGGTCATGGCCGATCCATCACAACAGCCCGTTTGAGGTAGCGTCCGGCATCCGGCATCATGTCGCCGAATAGACAGCCGGATTGATCCCCATGAATGAAATCCCGATCATCGATCTGCTGAGTCTGACCTGGTTCGTGGCGGTATGGGTGACCTATACCTGTCACGCCGATACCCGGGTGCGGCGAGTGCATTCGCTGCGCGCGGTGATGCATGCCTACCGCGAGCAGTGGATGCAACAGATGCTGGTGCGCGACAACCGCGTGGTGGATGTGAACATTCTGCGCAATTTGCTGCAAGGTGTGGCGTTCTTCGCCTCGGCCACACTGCTCATTCTCGCCGGGCTGCTGACCATACTGGGCTCCACAGACAAGGCCAGCGAGATCGTGCGTGCGCTGCCGTTTGCGGCCAAAATGACGCGGATGCAGTGGGAGATGAAGCTGCTCGTGTTGTGCATCATCTTCGTGTACGCCTTCTTCAAGTTCACTTGGGCGCTGCGCCAGTTCAACTATTGCTCGACACTGATCGGCGCCGCCACCAAGGGGCCGGATGAGAGCTTCGCCCGGCGAGCGGCCGAAGTCAGTACCCATGCCTCCAAGGACTTCAATCAGGGTTTGCGCGCGTACTACTTCAGCCTCGCGACGCTCGGCTGGTTTATCAGTCCCTGGGTTTTTCTGGCATCCACCACGCTCGTGACCGGGGTACTCTACTGGCGGGAGTACCGCTCCCGTGCACTACGGATTCTGTGTGCCCAGGATATAGATTCCGGGTGAACGGACGTGCAGTTCCTGTGGACGAACCACCTGTCTGCATGGCATCGACCCGGATGCGAAGAAAGAGACCTGAAGCGGGGGAAACCAGTACAGGCGTCAGCCGGGCGCCCAACAATGACTGCTATACTTAAAAACAGATGGAACATCATGATCGTGAGCAGCCCGGTATGAAGTGGCACACCAGCATGCCTGTCTCAATCAGCAGGCCCCCGTTTCGCTTCTTCGAGCAACTGCCGAAGAGCGCGCTGGCAGTGGCGAGTGTGCTGTTGGCACTGTTTGTCTCGTATCTCGATTATGTTACCAGCAACGATTATTCGCTGCTTCTCTTTTACCTCTTTCCAATTAGTATTGCCGCCTGGTATGGGACGCGCGGGCTGGGTCTGTTTGTGGCAGTGCAGTCGGGTATCGGTTGGATTGCTGGCGAACTGTTGGACTTGGTGCAAGTGCACCCCCTGATTTTTATCTGGAATGCGTCCATGCGCATTAGCGTGTTTCTGGTATTGGCGTTTCTGTTGTCTTCATTGCGTGCACGCTTGGTGGAAGTCTCGATCCAGGCTCGTACCGATCCACTCACCGGCCTCTTTAACCGCCGTCATCTGTACGAACGGATGGAAGGCGAACTGCTGCGTGCACACCGGCATGATCGCCCGATGACACTGGTCAGCATCGATGTCGACGACTTCAAGACGATCAACGACCACTACGGCCATGCGGCTGGTGACGTCGTGCTGTGTGCCGTCAGCGACGTGTTGCGCCACATTACCCGCGAGATCGATGTGGCGGCACGCACCGGCGGTGACGAGTTCGTTGTCCTGCTGATTGAGACCAATGCCGTCGCGGCCTGCGAGGTCGCGATGAAACTGCAAAGCGCATTGCGGATGCGTATGGACGACATCGGTCGGGCAGTCACCTTCAGCTTTGGTGCGGTGACCTTCGAACAGCCACCAGACACCGTGGATGAGATGTTCCGCCTGGTCGACGCGCAACTTTACAGCGCCAAGCATCTCGGCAAGGACCGCTTGGTACAGACGGTGGTGCAGTAAGTGTCAACGTCGTCCCCTGTCTAGGGAAGCGCTCGCCAGCGGCGAAGGCACAATGGGTAGCTCTTGTCATCAATCGTCAATATCATCATCTCGCCAGACACTCACTGAGCGGGTTGCGTGCTTTGAATAGCGCAAGCGCCTGTCGGTCGCCAGCCGAGTATTTTCCACACTGTTCCACGTGTGGACCTGTATCGCAGATTGACAGGCCGCCAGCTGCCGAAGGCCTCGTGTACAATAAAGGCATGCGCATTGCCGCTATTGTCGAATACGACGGCTCCAATTTCTCCGGCTGGCAATGGCAGGACAGCGCACCGTCGGTGCAGGCAGCGGTGGAAAAGGCCTTGTCTCAGGTAGCAGACGCACCGATCCGTGTCACCACCGCCGGGCGCACCGATGCCGGGGTGCATGCCAGTGCCCAGGTAATCCACTTCGATACCGACGTCCGGCGCAGCGAATACGCCTGGCTGCGCGGTGCCAACAGCAATCTGCCGGATTCCGTGGCGCTGCTGTGGGTGGGTGAGGTCGATCCCGCATTCCATGCGCGCTTCGCGGCCACCGGGCGCGCGTATCACTACGTGATTCTGAACCGCTCGGTGCGGCCGACCTATCTCGCCAGGCGCGTTACCCACGAGTACCGGCCGCTGGATGCCGCGCGCATGCAGACCGCCGCATCGCAGCTGGTCGGCACACATGACTTCTCCTCGTTCCGTGCCATGCAGTGCCAGGCGAAAAGTCCGGTGCGCACATTGCGTGAACTCACCGTGACACGCCACGGCGACTTTATTGCCATCAAGGCCGCTGCCAACGCCTTCCTGCACCACATGGTGCGCAACCTCGCCGGGGTGCTGATGGACATCGGCGCCGGGGAGAAGGAACCGGCGTGGGCGCGCGACGTGCTCAATGCGTGCGACCGCACGGTGGGCGGCATCACCGCGCCGCCCGATGGCCTGTATCTCACCGCGGTCGACTATCCAGCGCAGTTCAATATCCCCCGCATTCCTGTTGCCTTGGGGCTGTGGTAGTGCAGACGAGTCTTGCACAGGAAGCGTGGCCGTCCCTGCATCTGGACAAGTTGGCTGGAAGCCCCGTAGTCCCGTAGGGTGGGCAAACAATACTTTACCCACGCGCGTTCCGAATCGAAACGCGTGGGCACAAACAACGTGCCCACCTTACCGGCCTGAGGGCCGCGGCACTATGACAAAGGAAGGAAAGATAATGAAAAAACAAGATACTGCGTTGGCAGCATTGCTCGCACATGTGACAGGGCTTTCCAAGGACATCGTCGCCGAGGCCAAGCAACTGGGCCTCGATCCGTATGAGGATGCTCATGTGGCAGCTTATGAAGCATACAAGGCCGGCGACTTCAAAACTGCTATTATTATCTACCGCACGCTGGCGGATCAGGGGGAAGCCTCTGCTCAATTCTGTCTCGGTATTGCGTACGAACATGGCCAAGGCGTCCCACAGAACTATGAGGAAGCCGCAAAGTGGTACCGGATGGCGGCGGAACAGGGACACGCCTTTGCTCAATTCAGTCTCGGTGCTGCGTATGCCACAGGCCAAGGCGTCCCACAGAACTATGAGGAAGCCGCAAAGTGGTACCGGATGGCGGCGGATCAGGGAAGCGTCTCTGCTCAATTCAGTCTCGGTGTTGCGTACGTCACAGGCATAGGCGCCCCACAGAACAATGTCCTTGCCTACATGCTGTTTAGTCTCGTTGCAACAGGTGGTGACAAAACTGCAGTCCAGAACCGCGACACTATCCTAAAGAAGATGACGCCCGCTGAAATTGCCAAAGGTCAGGAGTTGGCCGCTAAGTGGAAACCCGGAACACCCATACCGACAAGTTACTAAGCGAGTGCCCCGCGATGGGTGGGTTCTGACATTGGCCTGTCGGTATCTGGAAGTATCCATGCCCGTACTCATTTCCGTTGCGTCATTCGTGTACGCAACGGCTGTCACGGCTGCAACGATCACGGGTCATGTGGTAGACGTCCACGATGGCGGCACCATTCATAGGATCAGTCGGTAGCCTGGATGGAGCGCAGCGGAATCTGGGAATAGATGGCGTTAATGACCGGTTTCACCGCATTCCGCTGGCACCTCATGCGGGCCACTTCTTTTGCCTTATGCTGTTCGGGCACAGTATCCTTAGGTCAAAAGTGCTTGAGGTAGTGCCATTGGAGTCTGGCCGCGATCGGCATGTTGCTGGTTGCATTGCCATGCCGCGGACAGTTCACCGGCTCCCGGTGCGGGCAAGTCTTCTGGTAAGCTGATGCACCTGTTGCGAGTCTGAAGCATGCGCACCCGCGTCAAAATCTGTGGTATCACCCGTGTCGAAGATGCCTTGGCCGCCGCCGCGGCCGGCGCAGATGCCATCGGCCTGGTGTTCGCCACGGCTAGTCCGCGCTGCGTGACGGCCGATCAGGCACACGCCATCGCGGCCGCCTTGCCGCCCTTCGTTACGGTCGTGGGGCTGTTCGTGGACGCGCCCACAGCTCGTATCCGTGAGCTACTCGGTCTGGTGCCCCTCGACCTGTTACAATTCCACGGCCGCGAGACCCCCGAGGATTGCCGGCAGTTCGGGCGTCCTTATATAAAGGCCGTGCGCATGGCCCCGGGAGTGGGTCTCGCCGCCGAGGCGCGGCGTTACGCGCAGGCCGCGGGCCTATTGCTCGATGCCTACGATCCGCAGCTGGCGGGCGGCACCGGTGCGACGTTTGACTGGACGCGCGTGCCGCCGGATCTCGGCAAGCCGGTGATTCTCGCCGGCGGCCTGACGCCCGAGAATGTCGCGCGCGCCATCCAGGCAGTGCGGCCGTATGCGGTGGATGTATCGAGCGGAGTCGAGCACAGCAAAGGTATCAAGGACGCGGCGAAAATCGCCGCGTTGATCCGGAACGCACAATACTTATGACAAGACGAACGGAGCGAAGCGCAGTAGGGCTTCTTTTATGACCTACATGTATCCCGACGCGCGCGGGCACTTCGGCAAATTCGGCGGCATGTTTGTCGCCGAGACGCTCATGCAGCCGCTCGCCGAGCTGCGCGACGCCTATGAGCGTTACCGTGTCGATCCCGCCTTCCAGGAGGAATTCGCCGAGGACCTGCGGCTGTTCGTCGGCCGGCCCTCGCCGCTTTATCCCGCCAAGCGCTTGACCAAAGAGTTCGGCGGCGCGCGCATTTATCTGAAGCGCGAAGACCTGAACCACACCGGCGCGCACAAGATCAACAACACCGTCGGCCAGGCGCTGCTCGCCAAGCGCATGGGCAAGACCCGCATCATCGCCGAAACCGGCGCCGGCCAGCATGGCGTGGCGAGCGCGACGGTGGCGGCGCGCCTCGGCATGGAGTGCGTCGTGTACATGGGCGAGGAAGACATGAAGCGTCAGGCGATCAATGTGTATCGCATGAAGCTGCTCGGCGCCACGGTGGTGCCGGTGACCTCCGGCTCCAAGACCCTGAAGGATGCGTTGAACGAAGCGATGCGCGACTGGGTCACGAACGTGGACAACACCTTCTATATCATCGGCACGGTCGCCGGCCCGCATCCGTACCCGGCGATGGTGCGTGATTTCCAGGCGGTGATTGGCGGCGAGGTGCGCCACCAGATCATGGAATTCGAAGGCCGTTATCCGGACGCGCTGGTCGCGTGCGTCGGCGGCGGTTCGAACGCCATGGGCCTGTTCTATCACTTCATCGATCAACCGAAAGTCGCCCTGTACGGTGTCGAGGCGGCGGGCGAGGGGTTGGCCACCGGCCGCCACGCCGCGCCGCTGTCGGCCGGCCGCGTCGGCGTGCTGCACGGCAACCGCACCTATCTGATGGAAGACGCCGACGGCCAGATCATCGAGACGCACTCGATCTCGGCCGGCCTCGACTATCCGGGCGTCGGTCCCGAGCATGCCTGGCTCAAGGATTCGGGGCGCGCACAGTACGTCGCGATCACCGATGACGAGGCACTCGCGGCGTTCCACACGCTCACTCGCATCGAGGGCATCATGCCGGCGCTCGAATCGAGCCACGCCATCGCCTACGCAAAGAAACTCGCGCCCCAACTCGGCAAGGACAAGTGCATGGTCATCAATCTGTCCGGGCGCGGTGACAAGGATGTGCACACCATCGCGGCGCGCGAAGGAATATTAATATGACAAGACGAACGGAGCGAAGCGCAGTAGGGCTTCTTTATTTCTGATGTCGCGCCTCGCCGCCCGATTCGCGCAGTTGAAGCAGCAGGGCCGCGTGGCCCTCATTCCTTATATTACTGCCGGTGACCCGCAGCCCGCGGTCACCGTGCCGCTGATGCATGCGCTGGTCGCGGCTGGCGCGGACGTGCTGGAGCTAGGAGTGCCGTTCTCCGACCCCATGGCCGACGGTCCGGTGATTCAGCAGGCCGCCGAGCGCGCCCTGAAGCATCATGTCAGCCTGCACCAGGTGCTCGACATGGTGCGTGAGTTCCGCAAGAAAGATTCCAGCACGCCGGTGGTGCTCATGGGCTATCTCAACCCGATCGAAGTGTTTGGCTATCCGGCATTTGCCAAGGCTGCCGCTGTCGCCGGTGTGGACGGCGCGCTCACTGTGGATCTGCCGCCGGAAGAGGCAGAAGAATTCGTCGCGACGTTGCGTAACCACAACCTCGATCCGATTTTCCTGCTCGCGCCGACCAGCGACGCCGGACGCATTCAGCGTATCCTCGGCGTGGCGAGCGGCTTTGTCTATTATGTCTCGCTGCGCGGCGTGACCGGCGCCGCGCACCTCGATCTGAGCGAAGTGCGCAGCAAGGTGAATACGATCAAGCAGCAGACGACGCTGCCCGTGGGGGTCGGCTTTGGCATCGGCAGCCCGGAGGCGGCGGCGCAAGTCGCGGCCTTCGCCGACGCGGTGGTGGTGGGCAGTGCGCTGGTACAACGCGTGGCCGCACTCGCGGCCACGCCGGACAAAATTCCCGCGCAAGCCGCGGCGTTCATCGGCAGTCTGCGCGCGGCGATCGACCGCGTCCCGGCCGCCAAGCAATCCGGGAGTTCACGATGAGCTGGTTCGACAAACTGATTCCGCCCAAGATCAAGATCAGCAAGGACACCGAGAAGAAGGCGGTGCCAGAAGGTCTGTGGCACAAATGCCAGGGCTGCGGCGCGGTGCTGTACATGGCCGAGGTCGAGAGCAACAGCAACGTCTGCCCGAAGTGCGACTACCACATGCGCATCGGCGCGCGCCGCCGCCTCGATCTTTTCCTCGACAAGGAGCCGCGCACCGAGATCGGCGCCAACCTGTCGCCAATCGATGCGCTCAAGTTCAAAGACACTAAGAAGTACAAAGACCGTCTGGTGGAAGCGCAGCGTGTTACCGGCGAGAAGGATGCACTGGTCGTGATGCAGGGCGCGGTCGAAGGCGTGCCGCTGGTGGCGGTGGCTTTCGAGTTCGGCTTCATGGGTGGCTCGATGGGCTCGGTGGTCGGCGAGCGTTTCGTGCGCGGCGTGAATGTCTGCCTGGAACACAAATTGCCGCTGGTGTGCTTCTCCGCGTCGGGCGGTGCGCGCATGCAGGAGGCGTTGCTGTCCCTCATGCAGATGGCCAAGACCTCGGCAGCGCTCACCCATCTGGGCGAGCAGGGGCTGCCGTTCATTTCCGCGCTCACCGATCCGACCATGGGCGGGGTGTCGGCGAGTTTCGCCATGCTCGGCGACATCAACGTGGCCGAGCCTAAGGCGCTGATCGGCTTTGCCGGCCCACGCGTGATCGAGCAGACCGTGCGCGAAACCCTGCCGGAAGGCTTTCAGCGTTCCGAGTTTCTGGTCGAGCACGGTGCCATTGACTTGATCATCGACCGGCGGCAGATGCGACCGAAGCTCGCCTCGCTGCTGGCCATGCTCATGAAGCGCCCGCCGGTCGCCGCCACATCCGCAGCCTGATCCAATGGCAGGCTCTGGAAAATACGCAGAGAGCGCCAAGGCGCAGAGGACGCAGAGGTTTTGTTGATCCTTGTCTCTCTGTGGTCTTTGCGCCTCTGCGTCCTCTGCGGATATGCGCGAGCGTCGGAGAAGGCTTATTCAGAGGTTGGCTAACACGGACAAGCGCACGCTAAACGACTGGCTGGCGTGGATGGAGACCCTCCATCCGCGCGAGATCGAACTCGGCCTAGCGCGCGTCACGGAAGTGCGCGACCGCCTCGACCTCACGCAACAGGATTTTGCCGTCGTCACCGTGACCGGCACGAATGGCAAGGGCTCGACGGTGGCGATGCTCGAGCATGTCTTGCATGCCGCCGGCTATCGCGTCGGCGCCTACACCTCGCCGCATCTACTCGATTACAACGAGCGCGTACGCATTGCCACCGAAACGGTGAGCGATGCTGAACTGTGCGCGGCCTTCGAGCGGGTCGAGGCAGCGCGTGCGCAGACGCCGCTGACCTATTTCGAGTTCGGCACGCTGGCCGCGGTCGACCTGTTTCGCGAGCGCAACGTGGATATCGCCATACTTGAAGTCGGACTGGGTGGACGGCTAGATGCGGTGAACGCCTGGGACGCGGATGTCGCGATCGTGAGCAGCGTCGGCATCGATCACACCGACTGGCTGGGGCCGGACCGCGAATCCATCGGGCGCGAGAAGGCCGGCATCTATCGCGCACAGCGCTGCGCCATTTGCGGTGACCCGGACCCGCCGCGCAGTCTGATGGAGACCGCCGAGCAGGTCGGCGCGCGCCTGCTGCGTGTGAACAAGGATTTCGATTTTGAACGGCTGCCAGAGAGCTGGACCTGGCGCGCGCTCGACAAGATGCACGCCGGGCTGCCCTATCCGGCGATGCGCGGCGACTACCAGCTGTACAACGCGGCGTGCGTGCTCATGGCGCTCGACTGTCTGGCCGAGCGTTTCCCGGTGACCATGGCGGACATCCGTGCCGGGCTGCTCAACGCGGTGCTACCCGGACGTTTCCAGACACTGCCGGGCCGGCCGGTGCGCGTGCTGGATGTGGCACACAATGTCCAGGCCGCCGAGGCGCTGGCGCGCACCTTGCGTGCGCAAGTGGTGCCGGGCCGGACCGTCGCCGTGTGCGGCATGTTGCACGACAAGCCGATCGTCGATGTGCTGCGCATACTGGTACCGCTGGTGTCGAGCTGGCATGTCGCCGGTCTCCCCGGCACGCGCGGCACCAGTACCGAAGACATGCGCGCCGCCCTGGCCGCCGCCGGTGTCAGCGCGGGCATAGGCCTGCATGAGGATATCAAGCAGGCCTATGCCGCGGCACTCGCCGAGGCGAGCGAGAACGACCGCATCGTGGTGTTTGGCTCGTTCCATACCGTGGGTGCTATACTTGGCCAGCCAAAAATTCGAAACGGAGTCATGGCCGAACGCAAAGAAGCCGAAGACGATTTCAATCCCCGCCATCGCATCGTGGGCGCAGTGGTCCTGGTGGCGCTTGCAATTATCTTCTTGCCGATGCTGTTGAGTGAACGTCCGCCTGAGACCGGTGACAGCCGCGTGGCCCCAGGCGCTCCCGCCCCCGAGACCCGGATTGTCGTGACCCCGGTACTACCGCCGGGCGACCAAGGGATCCGCGCCGCCAAACCGAGCGTGCCCGATTCGGCGCCGGACAAGGCCGGCAGCAGCGCCAAGACCATTGTCGTGCCGGTCGAACCGACCACGGACATCGCGCCGCAGGCAAAGGCGCCAGCGATGCCGGAGAACGCGCCAACGGAAGCGAAGCCGGTGCCCAAACCCGTCAGCGAGACCAGAACCGCCGCAACGCCGGCCAAGCCGGTCGCGCCGCTCGAGAAGGGTTGGCTCGTACAGGTTGGCGCGTTCTCGCAACTCGACAATGCCAAGCGCCTGCATGAGAAGCTCCGCCAGAAAGGCTACGCCGCGCAGCTCGATCCGCCGAACCCGGAGAAAGGCAAAACGGTGCGCGTCGAGGTCGGACCCTACAAGGACGCGGCTTCCGCCAAAGCGGCGCAGGCCAGCATCCAGAGCGAGCTCGGTATCAAGGGCGTGATACGAAAGCAATAAGCGAAATCGCGCGTGACTATTATGGCTCTTAGGTAGGGCACGACACATTAACTTCGATCTCATCATTCTGATTCTACTCGTGCTGTATACCGGCATCGGGGCACTGCGCGGGATGGTGCGCGAGTTCCTGTCGCTCGGAGTGTGGATTCTCGCGCTGGGCAGTGGCTGGCTGTTTGCCGATGCCGTGAGCACGTGGTTTGAAATGTTGTCAGACACCAATCTGCAGCACTTGGTTGCATTCCTGGTGATTGTGTTGGCGATGTTGGGGGCGTTGTCGCTCGTGGCTTTCGTGTTGCGCAAGCTCCTGCCGCGGCCTGATCCGGGACTGACCGATCGTGGGGTGGGCGCGGTTCTGGGCGCCGTGCGGGGTGCCGCAGTCGTCGTGGTCATGGTGCTGCTCGCCGGCCTCACGTCGTTACCCAAAAAGGCCGACTGGCGCGACTCGCATCTTGTGGGGATATTCCAGCCCGCTGCCGACAAGATTCTGGAATGGTTGCCGTCTTCAGTTGCCCGGCAGTTCCGCTACGGCTAAAATCGGTTTTTAAGGCCGGAGGGTTTTCCCGACATGTGCGGCATTCTCGGCATCCTGGCGAAAGGCCCAGCGAATCAATCCCTGTACGACGGTCTTTTGGTCCTGCAGCACCGCGGCCAGGACGCGGCTGGCATCCTAACCAGCGACGCGAACCGCATCTACCTGCGCAAGGACAACGGCCTGGTGCGGGATGTCTTCCAGCATCACCACATGCTGGCGCTCAAGGGCAACATGGGCATCGGCCATGTACGCTACCCGACTGCCGGCTGCGATTCTCCCGCCGAAGCCCAACCGTTCTATGTGAACTCGCCGTTCGGTCTGGCGCTCGCACACAACGGCAACCTCACCAATGCCGCCCAGATCAAGGACGAACTGTTCCGCGAGGACCTGCGGCACATCAACACCGAGTCCGACTCCGAAATTTTGCTCAACGTATTCGCACACGAGCTGCAGGCGGTGGCCAAGCTGCGGCTCACACCCGATCAGTTGTTCCGCGCCGTTTCGGCCGTGCACCGCCGTTGCCGCGGCGCGTATGCGGTCACCATGCTCATTGCCGGGGCTGGCATCCTCGCGTTCCGCGATCCCTTCGGCATTCGTCCGCTGGTCTACGGCAGGCGTGAGACCGACCAGGGGACAGAACACATGTTTGCCTCCGAATCGGTGGCTCTCGACGTGCTCGGTTTCGAGCGGGTGCGGGATGTCGCCCCGGGCGAGGCGATGTTTGTGGATGTGCATGGTGAACTGCACAGCCAGCAGTGCGCCGACAAACCGGTACTCGTGCCGTGCATCTTCGAGTTTGTGTATTTCGCGCGTCCGGACTCCATGATCGATGGTATCTACGTGCACAAGACGCGTCTACGCATGGGCGAGAAACTCGCTAGCAAGATCAAGCGCGTCTGGACCGATCACGACATCGACGTGGTGATCCCGATCCCCGACACCTCGCGCACCGCCGCCCTGCAGATGGCCTATGCGCTCGATTTGCCATACCGCGAGGGATTCATCAAGAACCGCTACATCGGCCGCACCTTCATCATGCCCGGCCAGGCGGAGCGCAAGAAGTCAGTGCGCCAGAAGCTGAACGCGATCGATGTCGAGTTCCGCGGCAAGAACGTGCTGCTGGTGGATGACTCGATCGTGCGCGGCACGACTTCTAAGCAGATCATCCAGATGGCGCGCGACGGCGGCGCCAAGAAAGTCTATTTCGCCTCGGCCGCGCCGCCGGTGCGCTTCCCGAACGTGTACGGCATCGACATGCCGAGCGTGCAGGAGTTGATCGGCAACGGCCGCACCGAAGCCGAGATCGCCGCCGCCATCGGCGCCGACCGGCTCATCTACCAGGACCTGAGCGATCTCATCGACGCGGCGCGCGAAGGCAATCCGAAGATCCAGAAGTTCGACGCCTCCTGCTTCGACGGTCAGTACATCACCGGTGACATCAACAAGGATTACCTCGACCGCATCGAGCAGGCACGCTGCGACACCGTCAAGACCGGCCGCAGCATGGCCCAGAGCGGCAACGATAACGTCAGCGCCGAGGTGCTGACCTTCCCGCGCTAGCAGACGGTTGAATTACGAACTGCTACAACAAGTTTTGTCATTCCGGCGAAAGCCGGAATCCAGGCTGTCGATGTCACCATTGAATTAGATTCCTGGACACCGGCTTTCGCCGGTGTGACGACCCGTTTTTTCAACAGCCTGCTAGGTTCAGTTGCCGGTTGGCTTCGGCTGTCTTTGATTCAGTTGTCTGAAGACCGCACCTAATTTGACGGGATTCTCGCCATTCCTGTCTCGGCTATGGAATGTTTGTTTCCCCAGAGAATCGACCGAACGTGCTCTTGACAGCCGCCGCCCCCTTTGGATATACGTTCTCTGTGACTCCCCGTTCTCGGGGAACTAAAACTATAAAGTCAGGGAGGACAAGAGATGGTCATACACCTCTGGGGCCGTTGCCCAATCCGAATTGGGCTCCATTTCGGTTCACTGGCCGCCGCATTGCTCGGTTTTTCTTTGTTATTCCAGTCCTGCGCCGTGTTCGCTGATTCCATTCCTTACGCGGCTGACATTGGTTATACGGCTCAAAGAGACGATGTCTTTTCCCAAACCCCACCTGTCTTCCCGACGCAAGACGATGCCTGCCGGAATGCCCTGATAGATCTTCATACGGGACTGCTGTTTGCAGCTTACACGCATTTCACCTATACCACCTATCCAATAGCAGGGGACTGTTGGTATAACGCATGGACGGGTCCCACCGCGACACACTACGGCTGGGGCCGTGAATTGGCGTGTCCGCGAGGCGGACTTCCCATAGACCGGGGGGCTGAGGTACCGATGTGCGGCTGCCCGCCCGGTCAGGAGTTTCCTCCCATCAATACCGTCCCCAATTGGAATTGGCCGGTGCATTGGGTGATGTGGAATGAGGCGGGAAGACCGTGGTGCGTGCCGGCTACGAAACCAAGCTGTCCGGTGGATGATCTGAATTCTTTCCCGCCAGCAGGCGATGCGTGCTCGACGTCGCTCGAAGCAGGGAATGGCTTGGCCAATCCGGCAGTCTGCCCGCCGGCATCCGTGATGAACGATCCGAATGGTGAACCGTGTTTGGCGCAAAAACTGGGCTCACTGGGGATTCCCTATGCCGGGCCGACCTCCACCATTCGCACGCCCTCTTATCAGGCGCACCTGAGGGATGTGTGGGACAAGTTCTGGCAGCACCAGTGGCTCATCACCGACCCAGATGCCTATCAGGCATGCGCCGCAAAAAGAGCGATTGTCGAGGGTGAAATGAGCAAGCATGGGATTGACTACGCCCCCGCCCCCATCGACTCGATGCACCTCGATGGGAGGGCATTTGATATTTCGAGGGGTACTGTCGGCACTTTGAAGCGCATTTTGGCTCAAGCGGGGCAGGATGTTTCCGGTTTGTTGAGCGAGCCGCCGGCCTGCAATTTGGGATGGGGAGGCGATTTCAAGCCCCTCCAGGACTCCGTACATTTTTACACCCCTTGAAGGCATCAGGAGATTAACGCCATGAACAGACAAAATTTCTTCAAGGCTTCGATCCTCAGCGCCGGGCTTTCCCTGTTGCCGCTGGCGTACGCCGCCGATGTCCAGGTGCTCGTGTACAGCGAGCACGCGGGGACGGATGTCGTCTATCGCTACACACTCGTGAACAACGGCGCGGGGAAGATGATGCAATTCACCATCGGCGTTAGAGATGCCGGCGATGGCGACAAGGCGACCAGTCCCGCCCCCGGCGTGTACAGCCACTATGGGCAGGCAAACGCCTTCGGGACGCTTACTCGCTTGCCCACGGGAACGACGTGGGTTCCCGATCCAGACGTTGGCTTCTCATCGGGTTTCGATCTTCCCGTACCCGATCCGGCCAGTGTTGCCTCGCCCACCCAGCCTGCCGGGTGGAGCGCGAGTATTGGTGGGTACAGATCGAGCAAGACTTACGCCATAACCTGGACAGCGCCGCAGCCGGTTTATCGCGGCCCCGTTAATGTCACCGGAGCCGATGCAGGTCAAACGCTTTCCGGCTTCACCGTGCGCGTGCCGGCGACAAGCGCTACCGGGCCGGGAGCGGTGGGATCGCTGGAACCTTATGTTACCGGAGGTTTCATGGCTAGGGTCTGGCTGGGTGAGTCCTGGATTGGCAAGAAAGAGCAACAGATTTTTGCTCCCATCGAAAAGCAGGATACCCTGCCGCCCACGCTTTCGGTGTCGGTGAGCCCCGCCACTCTCTGGCCCCCGAACGAGAAGCTCATCCCTATCACCGTCACCCTCACGGTGAAGGATGACTACGACCCCCAACCCGAGATCAAACTCGAATCTATCACCGCCAACGAGACGCTGGAGAAAGACGACATCAAGGAAGCCAAGATCGGCACCGATGACCGTAGTTTCAGTTTGGCGGCCAAACGCGAGGGAAGTAACAAAGCCGGCCGTATCTATACAATTACCTACTCGGCCACCGATGCCTCCGGCAACAAAGCCACTGCCTCAACCTCCGTCATCGTGCCGCACGATCAAGGTGGCGGGAAGCCGTAGAGTGGAGCCTGTTTGGCTTCGAATACGTCACTGCCGAGGTCATGACCTTTCCGCATTGACAGCAATGGGCCATTGATATAGTTTTTGCTCTACAGCGCCGATTTGAGCTATCAGCTTGCGGGCGCTATAAAAATGCAGCTAAAGCGAGACACCCGCTTTGGTTGCCCCGGCGGGTTTTTTTGTGTCCTACAGGGACGTAGTTATGCCGCGAGAGTGTATGGATGCGCGCAACGGCGGCCCGCGATTTCACGAACCGCAAAGAAGGAGAGGGGCATGAGTCACGACGATAATTTTGAAGACTGGAGTTTCGATACGCGCGCTGTGCGTGCGGGCCAGCGTCGCACCGCCGAGGGCGAGCATTCCGAGCCGATCTTTCCCACGTCGAGCTATGTTTTCGCCAGTGCCGCCGACGCGGCGGCACGGTTCTCCGGCGAGAAGCCTGGCAACATCTATTCACGCTTCACCAATCCGACGGTGCGTGCCTTCGAGGAACGCCTGGCGACGCTCGAAGGCGGTGAAAAATGCGTAGCCACCGCCTCGGGTATGGCGGCGATTTTGTCCACCTGCATGGCGCTGCTGAAAAGCGGTGACCATGTTGTTGCGTCGCGCAATATCTTTGGCCCCACGGTGTTGTTGTTCAACAACTACCTCGGGCGCTTCGGTGTGGAGACAAGTTACGTGTCGCTGACCGACTATGCGGCCTGGGAAAAGGCCATCAAGCCAAACACCAAGCTGCTCTACCTGGAGACGCCGTCGAATCCGTTGACGGAAATTGCCGATATTGCCCGTCTGGCGAAGCTGGCCCATGCCAAGGGCTGTCTGCTGGTGGTGGACAACTGCTTCTGCACGCCGGCGCTGCAACGGCCGCTTGCGCTCGGTGCGGATATCGTCATTCATTCGGCGACGAAGTATATCGATGGTCAGGGCCGCTGCATCGGTGGCGCCGTCGTGGGCAACGCCGAACTGGTGGGCAAAGAGGTGTACGGATTTATGCGTACGGCCGGTCCCTCCCTGAGTCCATTCAACGCCTGGGTGTTCCTCAAGGGTCTCGAAACCCTGAGCCTGCGCATGAAGGCACATAGCGCGAGCGCCCAGGCGCTGGCCGAGTGGCTGGAAAAACAGCCGCGTGTGCAACGCGTGTACTTCCCGGGGCTGGCCTCGCACCCGCAGCATGCGCTGGCCAAGCAGCAGCAGACTGGATTCGGCGGCATCGTGTCCTTCGAACTCAAGGGCGGTAAGGAAGCGGCATGGCGGCTGATTGATTCGACCAGGCTGATCTCGATCACCGCGAATCTGGGGGACACCAAGTCCACGATCACCCATGCGGCCTCGACCACGCACGGGCGACTCACGCCCGAGCAGCGCGCCGACGCGGGCATCAGTGATGGCCTGATCCGTGTTTCGGTCGGGCTGGAAGATGTCGAGGATCTGAAACGCGATCTCTCAACAGGCCTGCAAGCTTAGGGCATCGATCAACCGACCCGATTCGCATACAAGTGGCTTGAGATACTTATGCCGGGTGATCCACCGCAGACCCTTCTCCGCATTTGCCAGTCTGCGATTGCGGCCGTTCGTGGCCGCGATCGCGTGCGCGCCTACCTCCAGCAGCATCCGGTTGCTGCACCGGTACATCTTCTCGCCATCGGCAAGGCCGCCTGCGCCATGGCACAGGGTGCGCACGATGTGCTGGGTGGGAACATCAGCGATGCGCTGGTTGTCACCAAGCATGGTCATGCCGAGTCGCTTCCCTGGCCGGTGTTGGAGGCCGGTCATCCGCTGCCGGATGAACGAAGCCTCGCCGCCGGTCAGAAGCTGATCGAGTTTGCGGCGGCCATTCCGCTCGATGCCACGGTGCTGGTGCTGTTGTCCGGCGGCGCCTCGGCGCTGGTCGAGGCCTTGCCGCAGGGCGTGAGCCTTATGCAATTGCGCGAGCTGAACGACTGGCTGTTGGCGTCGGGTCTCGACATCGCTGCCATGAATCGGATGCGCAAGCAACTGTCGCGCATCAAGGGTGGGCGGCTCGCCAAACTGTTATCACCGCGGCCGGTGCTGTGTCTGGCGATTTCGGACGTGCCGGGCGACGATCCACGTGCGATCGGTTCCGGGTCACTCGTCGCGGACGCAACGCTGATCGCCGCGTCAGAAATGACCAACCTGCCGCCTGCTGTGGCCGAGGCACTGCGATACAATCCGCCCACGCCCGCCGCCAATGACGATTGTTTTCGCAACGTGCGATTCGAAATCATCGCGCGCCTGGACGATGCGAAGCGCGCGGCGGCCGAGGCGGCCCGTCAGCTGGGTTATCGGGTGACGTTGCATCAGGAATTCGTTGACGGCGATGCGCTTGCGGCCGGTACTCGGCTCGCGCGTGAACTTCTGGCGGCACCGGCGGGGGAGGTACAGGTCTGGGGTGGCGAGACGACAATCAAACTTCCGCTGCAGCCAGGGCGCGGTGGACGCAACCAGAGCCTGGCGCTGGCGGCGGCGCTGGAACTTCGTGGGCAGGGGCATGTCTGGTTTCTGTCCGCCGGCACGGATGGCACGGATGGGCCGACAGCGGATGCCGGTGCGCTGGTCGACGGCGGAACCATCGCGCGCGGTGAAACCGAGGGCATCGGTGCGCGGCAGGCATTGGCCGCAGCCGATGCCGGAAGATTTCTGGAAGCGAGCGGCGATCTCATTCAGACCGGACCGACGGGCACCAATGTGATGGATCTTATGTTAGGCTTGCATGTCTGAACGAATCTTCCTTAGCAAGTTCTCCGGCATGAAATCCGCGCTGTTCCTCCTGCTGGCCGCTTTGACACTCTCGGCATGCACTGACAAACCATCACCCACGATTTTTCTCTCTTTCACCGAGAGCAGTTCGGAGGGTGAATATCCGGTGCGCATGCTGGTGAACGATCAATATCTGCGCATCGAGGACGGTGAGTCACCAGACGGATTCATCCTCTTCGACCGCGCCACGCGCACCATCTACAGTGTGAGCCACGCCGGGAAAACTACGCTGGTGTTGCACGTGCAACCGGTGACGCTGGCCGTGCCAAAGCTGTTCGATAACATCGCGAAAGCGGACACGGAATCATTGCCGTCCGTGGACGGCAAGAAAGTCCTTCACTACCGGCTCTTCACGAACGGCGAGCGCTGCTTTGATGTGTACGCGGCCGAGGGGCTGTTGCCCGAAGCGGTGGTGGCGTTGCGCGAGTATCACGAGACGCTCGCCGGCGAGCAGGCGGCGATGCAGACGAACATGCCCGCCAGCATGCAATCCGCCTGCGATCTTGCTGATCAGATATTTCTCCCGGCGCGCTATCTGGCGCAGGGCTTTCCGGTGCGCCAGGTGAACTTCGGCGGCGTCGTACGCCAACTCGTCAGCTACAAGCGCGATGTGCCGGTGCAGTCGGGCATCTTCGATGTACCGAAGGATTACAAGCAGATCACGCCGGCTACGTTGCGCAAATAATCTGACTTTTGTGGGAGCGGCCTTGTGGCCACGAAAAGAATACTCGCGGCCATCCATAAGGTCGCTCCCACAGGGGTCAGCCCAGGCTCTCCAGTACACAATCCTTGGCATCACACACCAGTACGCTGCCCTGCTCGTACCAGTCGCCGAGCACCGTGCGCCGCACGCGCTGACCATCGAGTTGAAGCTCATGCTGCGCCGGGCGGTGGGTATGGCCATGGATCAGGTGGCGCACACCGTGCTGCCGGAGTGCCATCGCCACGGCATCCAGGTGGACATCCATGATCTCCGGCTTCTTGGCCGCCGTGGCGGTCTTGCTGATCTCGCGATAGTCGCGCACGATCGCGATGCGTTCGGCGATGCTCTTGCCGAGAAACATCTTCACCCAGTCCGGGTTGCGCACCATCGCGCGGAACTTCAGATAGGCGACATCGTCGGTACACAGTGTGTCGCCATGCATGAGCAGCACATTCTCGCCGTAGAGTGAAATTAGCGTCGGGTCGGGAATCAGCTGGCAGCCGGTCTGTTGTTCGAAGCTGTTGCCCAGCAGGAAGTCGCGGTTGCCGTGCATGACGTACACCGGCACACCGGCGGCGGTCAACTCGCGCAGTCCGTCGATGAGCGGCCGGTATTCCGCTTGCGTGGCGACGTCGTCGCCGATCCAATACTCAAAAAGATCACCCAGGATATAGAGCGCCTCGGCCTGGCGTGCGCGCGTGCGCAGGAAGTCGAGGAACAGCGCGGTGATCGCCGGGCGTTCAGCGCTGAGGTGCAGGTCGGAGATGAAGAGGGTGCTCATGCGCACAAGCGCCCGCGGAGTTAAGGGCGGATTACTCGACAACTTCCATTTTCTCGATGAGCACGTCGGCGAGCGGCACATTCTTGTGGCCGGCGCGGGTACCGGTCGGTACACCCTTGATGCGGTCCACCACCGTCATGCCGTCGACCACCTTGCCGAACACGCAGTAGCCCCAGCCGGACGAATTCTCGGCGGTGAAGTTGAGGAAGTCGTTGTCCACCAGGTTGATGAAAAACTGCGAGCTGGCGGAGTGCGGGTCACTGGTGCGCGCCATGGCGATGGTGCCGCGCTCGTTGCGCATTCCGTTTTTGGCCTCGTTCTCGATCGCCGGGCGCGTGGGCTTCTGGATCATGCCCGGCTGGAAACCGCCGCCCTGAACCATGAACTCGTCGATGATGCGGTGAAACAGCGTACCGTCGTAGTAGCCATCGCGCACATAGGCGATGAAATTATTGACGGTCTTGGGCGCCTTGTGCGGGTCGAGTTCGAGAATAATGGCGCCGTAGCTGGTTTGCATACGCACTTTCATAAAATACGGTTTCCTTAAACAAGTTGGGATCGGGATTGTCTGTGCGGCTTGGCCACGCCGCGTGGACATCCCCAGGATAGTGATGGGGTGCTGTACGAAATGTTGACTCTCCCCTGTTGCGCCCATTTTAGCCCAGACCGCCGTTGGCTGCACCCTTGGTGCGGAGACCCATGCGCGCGCGCTGGTTTGGCCGGCCCTGTGCTTTCGGCTACCATTCGTTTTCGCATGAATCCTGCCCCTTTCAAGAGCCGTTTCGCACCGAGCCCGACCGGGTTGCTGCATCTCGGCAATGTGCGCACGGCGTTGTTCAATTACCTGGCCGCACAGCATGCGCAGGGCGTGTTTCTGCTGCGCATCGAGGACACCGATGCCATGCGTGGCCACGACAAATATGCCGTGGCGCTGGAACAGGATCTGCGCTGGCTCGGGCTGGCATGGCAGGAAGGGCCGGGGCCGGGTGGGACGCAGGCGCCCTATTTGCAGTCGCAGCGTGGCGCCATCTACGCCCGCTACTTCGACCAGCTCGAATCCGGCGGTAGTGCCTATCCGTGCTTTTGCAGCGAACACGAACTCGAGATCGCGCGCAAAACGGCGATTGCTGCCGGCCGCCCACCGCGTTACACCGGGCGCTGTTTCCGACTGAAGCCCGAAGAGGTCGCCGCGCGCCGAGCGGAGGGCCGGCCGGCGACCCTGCGTTTTCACGTGGCCGATGGCGAAACGGTCGAATTCGATGACCAGGTGCGCGGCCGACAGACGTTTGCGACCAGCGACATCGGCGATTTCATTATTCGTCGCTCGGACGGCACGCCGGCGTTCTTTTTCTGCAATGCCATCGACGATGCACTCATGGGTGTTTCACTAGTGCTGCGCGGCGAAGACCATCTCACTAACACGCCGCGCCAGATCCTGTTGCTCAGAACACTGGGCCTGCCGGTGCCGGCGTATGCACACATCGCCCTGGTGGTGGGCAGCGACGGTGCGCCGCTCTCCAAGCGCACCGGAAGCCGCTCGGTACAGGAGCTGCGCGAGCAGGGCTTCCTGCCGCTCGCGCTGAACAACTATCTTGCGCGCCTCGGGCATACCTATGAAAGCAACGCCTTTCTGGATATGACCGGGCTGGCCGCTGCGTTCGACCCCGCGCGCCTGCACAAGGCACCGGCACGTTTTGACGAGGCGCAGCTTCTGCACTGGCAGCGCGAAGCGGTGCGCGCGGCGGATGTCGCCACGCTGTGGGGATGGATGGCAGAGACAGTAGCGGCGCTGGTGCCAGAGGCAGAACACACGGCGTTCGTCGAGGCGGTGCGTGGCAATGTTGTGTTTCCGCCCGATGCCCAGCACTGGGCGCAGGCGATTTATGCCGAGACGCTCGGCTTGAACCACGCCGCACACGAAGCCGCGCGCGCCGCGGGCGAGGAGTTCTTCGATATCGCGCGACGTGCGCTGGAGAAGCACGGCACCGACTTCAAGGCGCTGAGCCAGATGGTGAAGCAGGATGCGGGCCTGTCCGGCAAGGCGTTGTTCCAGCCGTTGCGTGCGGTGCTCACCGGCGAACTGGACGGGCCGGAGATGGTGAAGTTATTGCCACTGATCGGTGTCGAACGCGCGCACCGGCGGATCGCAAAGGTTCTGGAAGAGATGTAGGGTGCGCAAGCGCACCCTACGCGGAATTGACCATGCTGCAAATCTATAACAGCCTTACAAAAAAGAAGGAACCCTTCACGCCGATCGAGCCCGGCAAGGTGCGCATGTACGTGTGCGGCATGACCGTGTACGACTACTGTCACCTCGGGCATGCGCGCGTGCTGGTGGTGTTCGACATGGTGGTACGTTACCTGCGCGCGCGCGGACTTGCGGTCACCTACATCCGCAATATCACCGACATCGACGACAAGATCATCAAGCGCGCCAATGAAAACAAGGAAGACATCGACACGCTGACTGGCCGCTTCATCGCGGCCATGCACGAGGACGCGGACAAGCTCGACGTGCTGCCGCCGGACCAGGAGCCGCGCGCCACGCGCTACATGGGCGAGATCGTCCGCATGATTGAGACGCTCATCGTGCGCGGCTTTGCCTACGCCGCGCCGAATCATGATGTGTATTACCGCGTGCGCCGTTTCCCGCACTACGGCCAGCTGTCCGGCAAGTCGATCGACGACCTGCGAGTCGGCGCGCGCGTTGAGGCGGATGAAGCCAAAGACGACCCGCTCGACTTCGTCTTGTGGAAGGCCGCCAAGCCCGGCGAGCCATACTGGGATTCGCCCTGGGGCCAGGGCCGGCCCGGGTGGCACATCGAGTGTTCGGCCATGTCCACTTGCTGCCTCGGCAACCACTTCGACATCCACGGCGGCGGCCTCGATCTTCAGTTTCCGCACCATGAGAACGAAATCGCCCAGAGCGAAGGCGCGACCGGCGAGAAATTCGTGAACCTGTGGATGCACAACGGTTTCGTGCGCATAGACGACGAAAAGATGTCCAAGTCGCTGGGTAACTTCTTCACCATCCGCGAAGTATTGAAGAAATACGACCCGGAGGTAGTGCGCTACTTTATCCTCGCCAGCCATTACCGCAGCCCGCTCAACTACGGCGATGAATCGCTGGAGCAGGCAAAGAGTGCGCTCACGCGCCTCTACACCGCGCTGAAGGATCTGTCCGACGCCGCAGCGCCGGTCGGTACTGAGTATGAACAACGCTTCAATGCCGCCATGGATGACGACTTCAATACCCCGATCGCGGTTGCGGTTCTGTTCGATCTCGCGCGTGACATCAATAAGCTGCGCGCAGACGATCCGACGCAGGCCGCTGCCATCGGTGCGTTGTTACGGAAACTTGGCGGGATACTCGGCATCTTGCAACGCCGGGACTACCTCACCGGAGTAGGCTCATTGTCAGGCCAGATACCTCTTACTTTTACTGTGCGGGGAGAACTTACAACCTTTGGCCCAGATGACATTGAGCTATTCATCGCACAGCGAAATGCAGCACGTAAGGCCAAAAACTGGGCCGAGTCCGACCGCATCCGCGACGAACTCAAGGCCAAGGGTGTGATTCTCGAAGACGGGCCCGGCGGGACGACCTGGCGAAGGGCCTGAGCGCCTCGGAGGTGGATGCGATGACAAATCCAAAACCGCGCGTTGAAATCGAATACTGCGCGCAGTGCCGCTTCGTGCTGCGCGCGAGTTGGTTGGCGCAGGAGTTGCTTTTTACCTTCGGGGACGAACTCGGCGAGGTGGCGCTCATACCGGGCAGCGGCGGCATCTTCGAGGTGCGGCTCAACGGCGAAACGCTCTGGAATAAGAAGCAGCAAGGCCGCTTTCCAGAACCCAAGGAGGTCAAGCAGCTTATCCGCGATCGCATCGCGCCGGATAAAGACCTGGGCCACAGTGACCGCTAGTTGCCGTGAGAATCGAACCCGGGTCCGGCGCCGCAAACCAGACCAGTCATACCACTGCCTGGAAATGAGGCATCTCGGGCCTAAGTGCCTAAAATCTTGCCGGTTTTCCGGGCTTTCCTATTGACCCGGTGCGCACTTATAAGTAACTTCTTGTTCCAGACAGGTTTTTAACGAAATGCCCGGTCTGCGGGCATTTTTTATTGCTAATTCGAGGTTCACCGTGGCTGTGGAACTGACCGGCGCAGAGATCTTTGTCCGTTGCCTCAAGGATGAAGGCGTCGAGTACGTGTTCGGCTATCCGGGCGGCGCCGCCCTGCATATCTACGATGCCCTGTATAAGCAGGAGGATGTGAAGCACATCCTGGTGCGCCATGAGCAGGGCGCGACCCACGCGGCCGACGGCTACGCGCGCTCTACCGGCCGCCCAGGCGTGGTGCTGGTAACCTCCGGCCCGGGTGTCACCAACACCGTGACCGGCATCGCCACCGCCTATATGGACTCCATCCCGCTGGTGGTGTTCAGTGCCCAGGTCGCGACCCATCTCATCGGCAACGATGCCTTTCAGGAAGTGGACGCCGTCGGCATCACCCGCCCGTGCGTCAAGCACAACATCCTGGTGAAGGACGTGCGCGACCTCGCGACCGCCATCAAGAAGGCGTTCTACCTGGCTTCCACCGGCCGGCCCGGTCCGGTGCTGGTGGATATCCCGAAGGACGTGACCGCGGCCCGCTGCCAGTACGACTACCCGAAGCAAATCAGCCTGCGTTCCTACAGCCCAGTGAGCAAGGGCCACCCGGGCCAGATCAAGAAGGCCGTGGACCTGCTGCTCGAAGCCAAGCGCCCGATGATCTACACCGGCGGCGGCATCGTGCTGGGCGAGGCCTCGAAGCCGCTCACCGAACTAGTGCGCCTGCTCGGTTACCCGTGCACCAACACGCTCATGGGGCTCGGCGCCTATCCGGCGAACGACCCGCTGTTCGTCGGCATGCTCGGCATGCACGGCACCTATGAGGCCAACATGGCCATGCATAGCTGCGACGTGCTGCTGGCGGTGGGTGCGCGTTTCGACGACCGTGTGACTGGCGACCTGGAAAAATTCTGCCCGGAGGCACGCATCATCCATATCGACATCGACCCGGCATCGATCTCGAAGAACGTGCCGGTCGAGATTCCGATTGTGGGCGCGGCCGACAGCGTGCTCAAGGACATGATCAAGCTGCTGAAGGGTGCAAAGAAGAAGCCGGACAAGACGGCGCTCGCGAGCTGGTGGAAGCAGATCGACGAGTGGCGTGGCATGAACTGCTTTGCCTATGATCGCCAGAGCAAGCTCATCAAGCCGCAGTATGTGATCGAGAAACTGCACGAGCTGACGCTCGGCGATGCGTTTGTCACCTCGGACGTCGGCCAGCACCAGATGTGGGCCGCACAGTTCTACAAGTTCAACAAGCCGCGTCGCTGGATCAACTCCGGTGGGCTTGGCACCATGGGTTTCGGCCTGCCCGCGGCCATGGGTGTACAGATGGCGTTCCCGGACGAGACCGTGGTGTGCGTGACCGGCGAGGCCTCGATCCAGATGTGCATTCAGGAGCTCTCGACCTGCAAGCAGTATGATCTGCCGATAAAAATTGTGAACCTGAACAACCGTTATATGGGCATGGTGCGCCAGTGGCAGGAATTCTTCTACGAGAGCCGCTACTCGCACTCGTACATGGATGCGTTGCCGGACTTCATCAAGATCGCCGAGGCCTACGGGCACGTGGGCATGAAAATCGAAAAGCCCGGCGACGTGGAAGGTGCCCTGAAAGAGGCGCTCAAGATGAAGAATCGTCTGGTGTTCATGGATTTCATCACCGATCAGTCGGAGAACGTATATCCGATGATCGCGGCCGGCAAGGGTCAGCACGAAATGCACCTGTCGCCGTGCCAGCAGGGCGTGGACGCGGACCGGGAGCTAGCTTGATTATGAACGGACGAACGCAGCGCAGCTCGTCTTATGAACTTTGTTCCGACAAAGACATGATAGGGAGTCATTAGTGCGCCATGTCATTTCCATTCTGCTGGAGAACGAGTCGGGCGCGCTGTCGCGCGTGGCCGGCCTGTTCTCGGCGCGCGGCTATAACATCGAGTCGCTCACCGTCGCGCCAACCGAAGATCCGACCCTGTCGCGCATGACGCTGGTCACGCGCGGTTCGGATGAGATCATCGAGCAGATCACCAAACAGCTCAACAAGCTGGTGGACGTGATCAAGCTCATGGACCTTAATGAAGGTCCGCATATCGAGCGCGAGCTGATGCTCATCAAGGTGAATGCCACCGGCGCAGCGCGTGAGGAAGTGAAGCGCCTGGTGGATATTTTCCGCGGCCACATCATCGACGTGACCGACACCTCTTACACCATCGAGCTGACCGGCGCCGGCGACAAGCTCGACGCCTTCATCCAGTCGCTCGGCAAGACCGGCATTATCGAAGTGGTACGTTCCGGGCCGTCCGGTATCGCCCGGGGAGAAAAGGCCCTGCGCGCCTAATGCCGCGCGGTGTGCGGTCCATCCGGTCGAATGCCCTATTTAAAGAACGAACGAAGCGGGCTTCATTTCTTTGGAAAAAGACGAACGAAGAAGGGCCTTGTTATCTTTGGGCACGACGAACGAAGTAGGGCTTCATTAAATACTGACCATTCTGGAGTGAACCATGAAAGTTTATTACGACAAAGACGCTGACCTTTCCATCATCAAGGGTAAAAAGATTGCCATCGTCGGCTACGGCTCACAAGGCCACGCGCACGCGCTCAACCTCAAGGAGAGCGGTGTGAACGTCACGGTCGCCTTGCGCGATGGCTCGACGTCCGCCGCCAAGGCCAAGAATGCCGGCCTGACGGTGAAGAACATTGCGGATGCCGTCAAGGACGCTGATGTCGTGATGATTCTCGCGCCGGATGAACAGCACAAAAAACTGTATGCCGAGAGCATTGAGCCGAATCTGAAGAATGGCGCGACGCTGGCCGTGGCGCACGGCTTCTCGGTGCACTTCGGCTTCATCCAGCCGCGCGCCGACCTCGATGTCATCATGATCGCACCCAAAGGTCCGGGTCATCTGGTGCGCTCGACCTTCACCCAGGGCGGCGGCGTGCCGTGCCTGATTGCCATCAAGCAGAACGCCTCGGGCAAGGCGCGTGAAGTGGCGTTGTCCTATGCCTCGGCCATCGGTGGCGGTCGTGCCGGTATCATCGAAACGACGTTCAAGGACGAGTGCGAAACCGATTTGTTCGGCGAGCAGGCCGTGCTGTGCGGTGGCGCCTCGCACCTGGTGCAGGCCGGTTTCGAGACGCTGGTCGAGGCCGGCTATCCGCCGGAGATGGCGTACTTCGAATGCCTGCATGAGTTGAAGCTGATCGTCGACCTTATGTACGAGGGCGGCATCGCCAACATGCGTTACTCGATCTCGAACACCGCCGAGTATGGCGACTACACGCGCGGTCCGCGGATCGTGAACGAGCAGACCAAGGCCGAGATGAAGAAGATCCTCAAGGAAATCCAGTCCGGCCAGTTTGCCAAGGAGTGGATGGCCGAGAACGAGACCGGCGGCAAGCGCTTCCCGGAGATGCGTGCCCAGGCGGCCAAGCACCCCATCGAAGAGGTCGGTGCCAAGCTGCGCGACATGATGCCCTGGATCAAGGCACACAAAATCGTCGACAAGAGCAAGAACTGACGAGCGTAGCGAGTCATCCCGGCGAACGCCGGGATCCAGTATGCCGATTGAAGCCACTGGATTCCGGCTTGCGCCGGAATGACGAAGGTAGTTCCCGAACTGACAAGGATTATTGAAAAATGGAAGGCACGAAGTATCCGTTGCTCGCCCGCGAGGGCTGGGGACATGTTGCGTATGCACTGAGTGCCGCCGTGGTGGTGCACTGGATCGGCGGCCCGTGGCTGGCACTGCCGTTCTGGGTGTTCGTAATATTTACCTTGCAGTTTTTCCGTGACCCGCCGCGTGTTATTCCGCAGGAGCCGGGCGCCCTGGTTTGCCCGGCGGACGGGAAGGTCATCGCCGTGGACGAGGTCGAGGACCCGTACCTGAAGCGTCCGGCGCGCCGCATCAGCATTTTCATGAATGTGTTCAATGTGCACTCCAACCGCATGCCGCTGGCCGGCGAGGTGAAGCAGGCCTGGTACCAGCCGGGTTCGTTCCTGAACGCCGCGCTCGACAAGGCGGCGCGCGAGAACGAACGCAATGCCCTGTGGATCAAGACCGCGGACGGCAAGGATGTGGTGGTGGTGCAGGTCGCGGGCCTGCTGGCGCGCCGCATCCTCTGTTATGTCCGGCCCGGTGACCAGGTCGAGCGCGGCGAACGCTACGGCTTCATTCGCTTCGGCTCGCGGGTGGACGTGTACCTGCCGCTCGAGTCCCGGCCGGCGGTCAGCCTCGGCGATAAAACCCAGGGCGGCGCCCAGATCCTGGCCCATCTGCTACAGTGAGTAGGGATTACTGATAACGGATACTGGCGGGAGGGGAAGACATGCAGGTGAAGCATCCGCGCAAGGGCATTTATATCCTGCCCAATCTGTTCACCACGGCGGCGCTGTTCGCCGGGTTCTACGCCATCGTGCAGGCGATGAATAACCAGTTCGAATACGCCCCGATCGCTATTTTCATCGCCATGATCATGGACGGTCTGGACGGACGCGTGGCGCGCTGGACGCATACCGAAAGCGACTTCGGCGCGCAGTACGACAGTCTGTCGGACATGGTGTCGTTCGGTCTGGCGCCGGCGCTGGTCATGTACGAATGGGCGCTGTCCGGTCTTGGCAAGCTCGGCTGGCTGGCCGCCTTCCTGTACGCCGCCGCCGCGGCCCTGCGCCTGGCGCGTTTCAACGTCCAGAGCGGCGGTGACAGCCGCTACTTCACCGGTCTGCCAAGCCCCTCGGCCGCGGCATTGATCGCCGGACTGGTGTGGGTGCTGCACACCACCTATGGCGTGCCCGGTAAGGAAGTCAGTTTCATCGCGCTCGGCATTACGGTGTTCGCCGCGCTCTCCATGGTGAGCAACATTCGCTACCACAGCTTCAAGCACATCAACGTGAAGAACCGGGTGTCGTTCGTGGCGGTGATTGCGGTGGTGCTGGTTTTTGTTCTGATCTCGCTCGATCCGCCACAGGTGCTGTTCATGATTTTCGCGGGTTACGCCGTGTCCGGCCCGCTATTTGCCAGCCTACGCCTCTATCAGAAGCGCAAAAGCAACCGCCGCACGCAGGACTCGCGCCGGCTTTGAAAATTTCGGCAGCTGGTTTATAGTTAAACCATGCAGACCAATACCCCACAGCGTTTTGTCACCCGCAGCCAGCGCGGGTCTGCGCCTGTGCCGTCCTCGGCCGCTGTTCCCGACGCGGCTCTACCTCCTCCATCCATGGAGTCGTCCCCGCTTCTGCTGCTCTTCACCCTGCGACTGCTGCGCGCAAGCGCATAATCGAGAGTGTTTCCTGGCGAGGAACAGAACAATACGCGAGCCTTACCCCCAACAGTCGCTCTGACCATCTCATGGTCAGGCAAAGAGAGCGCAGAATGAAAGACAAATTGATCATTTTCGACACCACGTTGCGCGACGGCGAACAGAGCCCAGGCGCGTCCATGACCCGCGACGAGAAGGTGCGCATCGCCAAGGCCCTGGAGCGCATGCACGTGGACATCATCGAGGCCGGTTTCCCGGCCGCCAGCCCCGGCGACTTCGAGGCGGTCAAGGCCGTGGCCGAGGCCGTGAAAGACAGCACGGTGTGCGGCTTGGCGCGCGCCGTGGAGAAGGACATCGACCGCGCCGCCGAGGCCATCAAGCCGGCCGCGCGCGGGCGCATCCACACCTTCATCGCCACCAGCCCGATTCACATGCAGCACAAGCTGCGCATGACCCCGGAGCAGGTGCTGGAACGGGCGGTGCAGATGGTCAAGCGCGCGCGTCAGTACACCGATGACGTGGAGTTCTCGGCCGAGGACGCGGTGCGCTCCGACATCGATTTCCTGTGCCGCGTGTTCGAGGCGGCGATCGCCGCCGGTGCCCGCACCGTCAACGTGCCCGATACCGTCGGCTATAGCATCCCGCAGGTCTGGGGTGAGCGCATCAAGACCCTGATCGAACGCGTGCCGAACTCGGACAAGGCGATCTGGTCGACGCATTGCCACAATGACCTCGGCCTGGCGGTGGCCAATTCGCTGTCGGCGGTGCTGAATGGTGCGCGCCAGGTGGAGTGCACCATCAATGGCCTCGGCGAGCGCGCCGGCAACGCCGCCCTCGAGGAGATCGTCATGGCGGTGCGCACCCGGCGCGACCTGTTCAGCTGCGACACCGGCATCGACACCACCCAGATCGTGCCGACCTCGCGGCTGGTATCCAACATCACCGGCTTTACGGTGCAGCCGAACAAGGCAATTGTGGGCGCGAATGCGTTCGCACACGAGTCCGGCATTCACCAGGACGGCGTCATCAAAATGCGCGAGACTTACGAAATCATGCGCGCCGAAGATGTTGGCTGGCTTGCTAACCGCATGGTGCTCGGCAAGCATTCCGGCCGCAATGCCTTCAAGACCCGCCTCAAGGAGCTGGGTATCGATTTCAAGGGCGATGCGGAACTCAACTCGGCGTTCGCGCGCTTCAAGGATCTGGCCGACAAGAAACACGAGATCTTCGACGAAGACCTACAAGCGCTCGTGACCGAAGAGGCCCTGGAACACGACGAGCGCCTGAAGCTCGTGGCCTTGCGCGTCTGCTCCGAGACCGGTACCAAACCCTATGCGCTGGTCACGCTCAATGTGAACGGTGAGCAGCGTGCCGCCGGCGCCGAGGGTGGCGGGCCAGTGGATGCCGCCTTCAAGGCGATCGACAGCGTGCTCGAATGCCAGTGCCAGCTGTTGCTGTACTCGGTGAACAACATCACCACCGGTACCGATTCGCAGGGTGAAGTCACTGTGCGCCTCGAAAGGGGCGGGCGCATCGTCAATGGCCATGGCGCCGACACCGACATTGTCATCGCCTCGGCCAAGGCCTACCTGAATGCACTCGACAAATTAGTCATGACCGTCGAGCGCGCCCACCCGCAGACCGGCACCCCAATCTAAAATATAGATGTCCACCAACTCCCCCTCTCCCGCACCAGCGGGAGAGGGCAAGGGGAGAGGGGTTCCGTCCGCCCGTCGCGAACGCTGCCCGATCTGACGGACCGCGAAAATTGGTTTCTGCACAGCGATTCAGTATCCTGTCTACATGCACACCGACGACATCCTGCGCCGCCAGTACCTCGATGCCATGGGTATCCCTGTTTGGGAACGGCGTGGGCTGTCCGTTGCGCCTGTTGCCGATACCCCTGTGCAGAACACATCTGTTCCCACTCCGGCCGTCATGCCGCCCCCTGGGCAGGCAAGCCCGGACTGGGTCGCGCTCGAAGCAGCGGTGCGCACCTGCACCAAGTGCGCCCTGCATAAGACCCGCACCCAGACCGTGTTCGGTGTCGGCAATCGGCGCGCGCAGTGGATGTTCATCGGCGAGGCCCCGGGCGCCGACGAAGACGCCCGGGGCGAACCGTTCGTGGGGCGTGCCGGACAGTTGCTCAACGCCATGCTTGCGGCGCTCGGCCTCAAGCGCGAAGAAGTCTTTATTGCCAACGTGTTGAAATGCCGCCCGCCTAACAACCGCGACCCGCAGGCGGACGAGGTCGAGCAGTGCGAACCTTATCTGATTCGCCAGATCGAGCTGATCCAGCCGAAGCTGATCGTGGCGCTCGGCCGGCACGCGGCACACAGCCTGCTCAAAACCGACCTCGCACTCGCGCGCCTGCGCGGTCAGCGTCTGAGCTATCAGAATATTCCGCTGGTCGTGACCTATCATCCCGCCTATCTGCTGCGCACCCCATCCGACAAGCGCAAGGCCTGGGAAGACCTGCGCCGCGCGCGTAGCATCATTGCCGAGACAACCACGCCATGAGCGCTGTATTGCGCGACACGCTCCCGCAGCTGCGCGACATGCAGGAGGCGGATGTGCCCGCGGTCATGGCCATCGAGCGTGCCGCCTATGAATTCCCGTGGACCGAAGGCGTCCTGCGCGACTGTTTCAGGTTCGGTTACATCTGCAAGGTGTATGAGATGAGTGCCGGCATCATCGGCTACGGCATTATTTCTATCGGCGCCGGCGAGTGCCATTTTCTCAACATCTGCATCGCGCCGCAGCATCAGCAGCACGGCCACGGTGCAGGTCTGGTCGCGCAACTCCTACGGATCGCGCGCCAGAAGCGCGCCCGCAGCGCACTGCTCGAGGTGCGGGTCTCGAACAGCGCCGCCTTCCGCCTCTACCACAAGCTGGGCTTCAACGAGATCGGCACGCGCAAAGACTATTACCCGGCACGCGGCGGACGCGAAGACGCACTCGTTCTGGCGCGCGAACTGTAACGGTATCAGTCGATCACCCAACTCCACCCTTTGTCATGTTGTTTACCGTTTTCTTCGTAGGGTGCGCTTGCGCTCCGCGGACTTCGGTAAGCCGTGGCTTGGTGCGCAAGCGCACCCTACGCATTCTGGCGCTGGTGCGCGAGCACTAAGTACTCAGACTCCGAACGCATCCGGCGTCCAGCCGCTGCCGCCGGTCACGGCCTCCGGGTGACGGCGGCGCATCAGTTCCTCGATGTCTTCCACGCAATCGCGCGACACGTCCACCATCAGCAAGAGCTCGCCGTGGCGGAGTTCTTCGTGGAATTCATCCAAGTGCACCGTGGGCAGGCGCAGCGTGAACAGTGCACCGCCCACGAAGCTGGCGATCATGACCGCCGTGGCCAGCACCGTGCCGACGACATTGCCAAACACCACGGCCAGCACCAGTCCAACGAACGCGATGCCGAACAGCGTCAGGTTCCCGCCCCAGAGTGTCTTCTCCACACGCTTCAGAACATCGCGCCGCTGGCGCTCGGTGGCCGGCGGCAGGCCGCTCAGGTCCATCCCCGGACGCGCAACCGCATGCACGTGCCCCAGATCAACGCCGAGTCCATCCAGGTCGGCCACCGCCGTGCGTGCCTGGTTGATATCGGAAAAAATAAAATAGAGACGCCGTTTCATAGTCACCTCCATTGCGTACACATGCTCCCTTTACTCAGGCCGAGACTGTTTCCGGTCGTTATGAGATCTATCATTGGCGCTGTGCCCAGGATTTCAATGTCAGCGTTTGTGCGTGATTGCAGTGCTGCCAAGTGTCGGAATCGGCAGTGAAAATCCCCGGCACGGGAAGTGTTAGAATCCCGGCATGGGAAAATCCGGCGCATGAATGAGGCCATTATCGCGGCGTTGCAGGCGGGCGCGACGCTTGTCACCGCCAGCCAGCGGCTCGCGCGCCATCTCGCCGCCAGCTACGGCGCCGCGCAACAGGCGCAGGGAGCGCAGGTCTGGGAAGCGCCCGACATCCTGCCGTGGCATCAGTGGCTGGAGCGCTTCTGGCAGGAAAGCTTTGGGTTGCTGGATGCGGACACGCCGCAACTGCTGCTGAGCGATTTCCAGGAGCTGACGCTGTGGGAAGAAGTCATCCGCGCGGCCGATAGCGAACCGCTCCTGCAAGTGCCGGCCGCAGCGCGCAGCGCGCGCGAGGCCTGGCAACTGCTGCACGCCTGGAAGCTGTCCATCCCGCGTTCCCAGGAAACCACGAGCGAAGATGTCAGCGCGTTCGCGCGCTGGGCCAAGGTCTATGGGCAGCGCTGCACCAGCGGGAATTGGCTGGACAGTGCGCGCCTGCCGGATGCCGTGCGCAACGCCATCGCAGCCGGACGGCTAACGCCGCCGCGCAGCCTGATCATTGCCGGTTTCGATGAGCTCACCCCGCAGCAGGATGCATTGCTGAACGCCGTGCGTGCCGCCGGCATCACGGTCATGCCGCTTGTGCCCGGTGATCAGATGGCAAGTGTGGCGCGCGTCGGGTATGACGACCGCCGCGCGGAGATTCACGCGGCCGCCGCCTGGGCGCGTGCCGCACTGGAATCCGGACAGACGCGCATTGGTGTGGTGGTGCCGGATCTGTCCGTGCAGCGCGCCAGCGTTGTGCGGCTGTTCGATGAAGCGCTGCTGCCAGCGGCACTGCTGCCTGGCGCTGATGTGGTGCGCCCTTATAACGTCTCGCTTGGCGAACCGTTGTCCGCCTGGCCGGTGATCCATGCGGCGCTGCTGGCACTCGAATTCGGTACCGGTTCCTTGCCGGTGGCACGCCTCGGCACGCTGCTGCGTTCGCCGTTTCTGGCAGGCGCCGTCAGCGAGGCCAGCGCGCGCGCCCAGCTCGACGCGCTATTGCGTCAGGACGGTGAAGATACTGTATCCATCTCGGCGCTGCTGCGGCGTACCGTCGCGGAGCTGGCCAAGCCGCAGGCGGCGGCGCTGCATCTCAATGCACAACTGCGCGCCTGGCGCGATGTCATTCCGGCGCGTTCGACATGCCTCGCGCCCAGCGCTTGGTCGGAGCAATTCGCCGCTCTGCTCAAAGTCGCCGGCTGGCCGGGCGACGGCCCGCTCGACAGCGACAGTCATCAGGCGGTCATGGCGTGGCGCGAACTGCTCGCGGCCTTCGCCGCGCAGGATCTGGTGAGCGAGCGTCCTGCTTATGCCGAAGCGTTCGCGACCCTGCGGCGCATGGCCGGCGAGCGCGTGTTCCAGCCGCAGACCCCGGCCGCGCCGGTGCAGGTGCTGGGCCTGCTGGAAGCGAGCGGCCTCGACTTCGACAGCCTCTGGGTCATGGGACTGGATGACGAAAGCTGGCCGCCCAGCCCGCGCCCCAATCCGTTCCTGCCGCTAGTGAATGAAGCCTCATTCACTCAACGCGCGCGCGGCCTGCCGCACGCCTCGGCTGAGCGCGAGCTGGAGTTCGCGCGCCGCCTGACCGCACGACTCGCGGCCTCGGCCGGCAATGTGGTGTTCAGTTATCCGCTGAATAGCGGCGATGAAAAGCGCCGCGCCAGTCCGTTGCTGCAAGCCTTCCCTGTGCTGCTGCCCAGTGATTTTCCTGCGCCGCACCCCGGTATCGCAAGCCACCTGTTCGCCGCGCACGCTATCGAAACGCTCAGCGATGAACAGGCTCCGGCACTGGCACCGGGCAGTGAAGTGAAGGGCGGCACGCGTCTCTTTCAGTATCAGGCCGCCTGTCCGTTCCGCGCCTTCGCCGCCCTGCGGCTCGACGCGCGTGCGCCGGAGGAGCCGGAGCCGGGGCTCGATGCCAAGGCACGCGGCATGTTGTTGCACGCTGCGCTGGAGGCCTTGTGGAACACGCTTGGCAGCCATGCGGCACTGTGCGGCATGGCGGAGGAAACACTTATGAACGCCATCGGCACGGCGGTACACGCGGCGCTGGATGAGCTGGCGCGCGACCGTAGCCAGACCCTCACTGGCCGCTTCCGCGAGATCGAGGCCGGGCGCCTGACGCGCCTGTTGCGTGCCTGGCTGGAAGAGGAGAAGGCACGCGCCCCGTTCCGGGTCGTGGTCGCTGAACAGGAAACCACCATTGCGCTTGGTGGCCTCGTGGTCGAGGGCCGCATGGACCGCGTGGATGAGCTTGAAGACGGCACGCGCGTCATACTCGATTACAAGTCCGGCAAGACCAGCATCAAGAGCTGGGAGGGCGAGCGCCCGGACGAACCGCAGTTGCCGCTCTATGCCATCGACATGCGCCAGCGCCAGCCGGTCGCGGCGGCGCTGTTCGCACAGCTGCGCGCCGGTGAACTCGGCTTTAACGGCCTCGCGGCGCGTGCCGGCATCGCGCCGAAGGTAAAAGCAGCGGGGGATACCGAAGCTGTCTGGCAGACGCAGCTCGATGCCTGGCAAACCACGCTCACGACCTTGGCGGAGGCCTATCGCGCCGGCGATGCACGCGTCGACCCCAAAAAATTCCCGCAAACCTGTGAACACTGCGGCTTGCAGGCGCTGTGCCGTGTGCACGAACGTCACCCCGCTGTTGTAGAAGATGAAGGAGGAGGCGAGGGCGATGTCTAAGCGTCATATCAAAAACAACGTAGGGTGCGCTTGCGCACCGTATATTTTCGGTGCGCAAGCGCACCCTACGAAAAGCGCTTCTCATGTAGGTTGGGTCAAGCCGCGCCAGCGGCGGACCCAACAAAATCTTATTGTTCGTCGGGTTTCGCTCGCGATGGGCAGGACGCCCGAGTGTGCCGTACATGGATACAAATGCCGCGAGAGCGCATGGATGCGCGAGCGCGGCCTCCACCCAACCTACATTAAATCACTGTGCCGCGTGCACGTAAGCGGAGCCGCGGGCGATGACTGACCAACATCGCATTGCCGATGCCGCTGCCCGTCAGCAGGCGCTCGACCCGCACACCTCGTTCATCGTGCAGGCCCCGGCCGGCTCGGGAAAAACCGAACTGCTCACGCAACGCTACCTGGTGCTGCTGGCGCAGGCCGCGCACCCAGAGGAAGTGGTGGCCATTACCTTCACGCGCAAGGCGGCCAACGAAATGCGCGAGCGCGTGCTCGGCGCACTCGACGCGGCGCGCCACACACCGCGACCGGAGAGCACGCACAAGGCCGGCAGCTGGGATCTGGCGCGCACCGTCATCGAGCGTGACATCGCGCTCGCCTGGCAGCTCAGTACCAATCCCAGCCGTCTGCGCATCCACACCATCGATTCGTTCTGTTCCTCGCTCACCCGGCAGATGCCCTACTTGTCGCGCTTCGGCGCGCCGCCGTCCGCCACCGAGGATGCCGAGCGCCTGCTGCGCGACACGGCGCGCAACACCCTCGCGCATCTCAACGAGAAAGGCCCGTGGTCGGCGGCGGTCGAGCGCCTGCTGCGCCATCTGGACAACAATCACCCGAAGGCGGTCGAGCTCATTTCGCAGATGCTGGCGCGCCGCGACCAGTGGCTGCGCCATCTGGCCGATGGCAGCGACCACGCCGACCGGCGCGCGCGCCTCGAAGCCGCGCTCGCCGCCATCAATCGCGCCGCGTTGGCACGCCTCGCAAAGCTGGCCCCGGCCGAATATTCAAAAGAAATCGCCACACTGGCGCGCTACGCCAGCAGCCAGCTCGTGGCACAAACAGAACATGCACTGCATGCCTGCGCTACGCTCGCCACCTGGCCGGGTGCAATGCTGGAACAGCGCGCACATTGGCAGGGCCTGGCGGCGCTGCTGCTCACCAAGGAAGGCGAATGGCGCAAGCGAGTGGATAAGAACATCGGCTTCCCACCGAAGGAGCCACAGGGCACGTCATCCCGGCGCAAGCCGGGATCCAGTAAGTCTATAAATGAGCTGGATTCCGGCTTGCGCCGGAATGACGGCAGGGGCAAAGACCAGGTCTTGTCTGGTGGCAACAAGACCGAGAACGGTCAACGCGAGGACATGAAACAGCGCATGATCGCGCTGCTCGATAGCTTGAACGGGCATGAAGCCTTCCGCGTCGCGCTTGCCGAGTTGCTGGTGCTGCCGCCACCCACCTACGACGAAGCCTCGTGGGAAGTGGTCGAAAGCTTAAGCGAAGTGCTGATGCTCGCAGTCGCCGAGCTGAAGCTGGAATTCACCCGCCGTGGCGAGGCCGACTTCACCGAAATCGCCCAAGGCGCCTCGCGCGCTCTCGGCACGCCGGAGTCGCCCACCGATCTCGCCCTGCATCTCGATTACCGCATTCGTCACCTGCTGGTCGACGAATTCCAGGATACCTCGGTAAGCCAGCATGAATTGCTCGCCAAGCTCACCGCCGGCTGGCAGGCGGGCGACGGGCGCACGCTATTCGTGGTCGGCGACCCGATGCAGTCCATCTACCGCTTCCGCCAGGCCGAGGTCGGTTTGTATCTGCGTGCGCGCCACGAAGGTATCGGCAGTGTGCGCCTCACGCCGCTCGCACTCACGGTCAACTTCCGCTCGCAGCAGGGCATCGTCGACTGGGTGAATAACACATTCGCGCAGGTGCTGCCGGCGGAAGAAAACATCGCCGCCGGCGCCGTGCCCTATGCCGCCGCAGTCGCGCATCATCCTGCCGAACCCGGGCTGGCGGTGTACACCCACGCCTTCCTCGAATCCGATACCGATCCCGACGCCGAAACCGCAAACGCGCGTGATCATGGGATAGGACGAACGAGCGAGGCGAGTAGGGCTTCCGTTTCGCCGCGCGGCCCTCGGCTCGGTCCAATCGCCGAGGCGCAACGCGTGGCCGAACTGGTCACGGCCGCGCGCACGCACAATCCCGAGGGCAAGATCGCCATCCTGGTGCGCTCGCGCGCACCGTTGGCGCGCATCGCCCAACACCTCAAGCAGGCTGGGCACGCGTTCCGCGCGGTCGAGATCGAACCGCTCGCCGAACGCCCAGTGGTGCAAGACCTGCTGGCGCTCACGCGCGCGCTCACCCATCTGGCCGATCGCGCTGCGTGGCTCGCGCTACTGCGCGCGCCGTGGTGTGGCCTGACGCTCACCGATCTCGTGGCGATTGCCGGCGATGAAAGCACGACTCAGGAATCTCCGAACAAGCCTGTTACCGTCATGCCAGCGAAAGCTGGCATCCAGGAAAGCTCATTAAGACCACTGGATTCCGGCTTTCGCCGGAATGACCAAAAGGAATCTCCAAACAAATCCCCTCTCCCCCTTTCAGGGGGAGAGGGCGACGAGCCCATGGATGGGCGAGGTAGCCCGCGCCGGGAGCGAGCGGTCGAGGGAGAGGGGGTAAATTCATCGTTACCACGTACCCAGAGCTCCCCCAGCATCTGGACCCTCCTGCAAGACGAAACCCGCATCGCGCGCCTGAGCGCCGCAGCGCGCCAGCGCATTGAGAATGTACGCAACGTGCTGGCCAACGCCCTCGCCATGCGCGGCCGCAGCCGCCTGCGCCAGATCGTGGAAGGCGCGTGGCTCGCGCTCGGCGGCCCGGCGTGTGTGGATGCGCCCACCGATCTCGAAGACGCGCGCGTGTACCTCGACCTGCTCGATGAACTGGAAGAGGGCGGCGACATCACCGACTCCGCGCGCCTCGCCGAGCAGGTCAGCGAGCTGTACGCGCTGCCGGATGTCACCGCCAGCGACGCGTTGCAGCTCATGACCATCCACAAGGCCAAGGGCCTGGAATTCGACACCGTCATCCTGCCCGGCCTCGGCAGTCCGCCGCGCCACGACGATCCGCCGCTGCTGCGCTGGATGGAAACGCCACACGCGACCGCCAGGGATGGCGGAAGTGCGGAAAACGCAGGAGCAGTTTTTCCGCCTGGTGGCTCCGATTCTCCCGCCGATCTGTTGCTCGCACCGATCCGCGAGACCGGCGGCGAGCATGACCTGCTGTACAACTATCTTGGCCATCTGGAGAAAGACAAGAGCCGTTTTGAGGCCGGCCGCCTGCTGTATGTCGCCGCCACGCGCGCCAAACGCGCCCTGCATCTGCTCGGCACGGTCAAGCGCGACAAGGACGACGCCCTGAAACCATCAGCCAATTCACTGCTCGCGTTGCTCTGGCCGGTGATTGAAGAAGAGTTCACGACCGCCATGGATGGCGGAAGTGCCGGGCGCGAAGCCGTCCCCACGGGGACAAACGCAGGAGCAGCTTTCCGGCCGGCCGCATCAGAGCCCGGTAACTTGCGCCGCCTCGTCGCTGGCTGGCAGGCGCCACCGCTGCCGCCAGCGGTCGTTTGGTCAGCCGGCGCCGCGCTGCCAGTGCCGGAAGGCAGTCCCGAGGTCGAGTTCGACTGGGCGAGCGAAACCATTCGCCATGTCGGAAGCGTGGTGCACCGCACCTTGCAATTGATCGGCCGCGAAGGCGTAGCGCGCTGGCCGCTGCCACGCATCCAAGCCCTCGCGCCGGGCTTCCGCCTCACGCTTGCACGCCAGGGCGTGCCGGAAGCGAAACTCGATCAGGCCGTGCAACGCGTGCACGAAGCCCTGCGCCGTACACTGAGCGATGCCAAAGGCGCTTGGCTGTTCGACCCGCAGCACCGCGAAGCCAAGAGCGAATACGCGCTCACGCTCATCGAGCACGGCAAGCCGGTCACGTCGATCATGGACCGCAGCTTCGTGGATGCCAACGGCATCCGCTGGATTATCGACTATAAGACCAGCACCCACGAGGGCGGGGGGCTGGATACCTTTCTGGATCGGGAGCAGGAGCGCTACCGTGGACAGTTGGAGCGCTATGCGGCGGTACTGAGCAAGCTGGATGCGCGGCCGATACGGTTGGGGCTGTATTTCCCGTTGTTGGGGGGGTGGCGGGAATGGGAAGCGAATAAGTAGCCGTTCTTTCTATAATGCTTGGTCAGATTCACACAACTGCGGTATGGTGATGTAAGAGTAGAGTCAGAGCAATAAGAAGGGGCTAATTGATCAGACCTCGACCGATGCTCCGTTAATTTTAACTGAATGCTTGATTAGCAGGGCGTAATAATTGTTACCCCCTAATATTCCCGCTACAACGGGACTATTATTAGGGGCCGAAATGTAGTTAGCCACAGTAAAAATGCCATGTCGTCACTGTCGATGAGAAAGCTGCGCTCAGACCCCTGGCTCTCAGCACGTGAGGCACGAGAACTTGTCTTCTGCTTCATTCGATGGGGCGAGCACCGGGACGACCACCTCCGTAGGTTGCCCGATGCGGCGGTCGAATCAGAGCTCAGCGCTCGCGGATACAGCCTCACTGCGACCATAGAGGAACTTCAGAGGAATCCGCATCGAGCGATATCGCACTTCGAGAATCTGCTGGAAGGTGGCACTTGGGAAATCAGCGCCAGTCCCGGAGTAGAGGTCAAGCACAGCTTCATGGTTGACGGTGTAACTTTCGCTGAAAAGGTGATCAAAGGCCACGCAATAGTGCGCCAATCTTACAAAGCTGAGTTCACTGCCGCTTGCGAGGCACGCGACGCAGCGATCGCTAACTCAAATTTCGACAGCTTCTATACGGCCCTATCAAAGGGCTTTGCGAGCTTAGAAGCATATTTCACGCTCAAGGTCGCTGTACACAACAACAAGTGCACGCCGGCCGATCGTTTGGAAGAGAAGAGACCAAAAGGCGGCTTTGTATCCTTAGACACAAAGATACAAAGGTGGCTGCCGATGCTCACTGGCGTCTCGGTGGACGTAACCACCAGTCCTGGTTGGAACGACTTCCTCTATCTCCGAAAGCTAAGGAACGACGTAGTCATCCATCCGAAGCCAGATGCCGGCCTCTCCACACTTGAAGAGTTAGCAGACGGAATCAACCGGTTCCGAAGTGGTATCGGCTCACTCATGTTCATGCTACATCAGGCCTTCCGCGAACCCATGCAAAGCTCAATTATTCGAGCCATGCATTACCCGACGGTACGTGTGCTCGGTGTTGTGGGCGAGAAAGGTGACGACGCACGGAAAACTGGGGTCCACGAACTATAAGGGGTCGTAGTGGACTTGTACTGCGATGTGAGCCCGCTGTAGGTCAAAATAAGAAATCGGAAAAGGTGACACCCATTAGCCAGCCCCGACCAGAAAATGGTGACAGCTCTATTTAAAAAGGAACGGAGTCCTGGCGGATGATATATCGTTGGCTCGTCGGTGTGGCTCTGCTCTTCGCGATACTGTTGTTGATGTTACCAAACAAAGGCGAGAAATCTGACGCCAAGATAGCCTCCGCATCCATGTTGGCGTGCACGCTGAATTACCGGGACCAGGTGGGGCTGCAGTTGGTCAGGAAAGAGGCTGTCGCCGTGAAATTCGAGAACAAGTGCCAGAACGTCATTGCCGCTGTCGAGGTGGGTGAGCGAGGCGACATCGTGATTACCGGAAAAGAGCATCAGCTGAAGCTGACACTAAGTCCGGTCGTGGACAATGACAAGGTGCGCTGGAGTTGCCAGGGTGAACCCGCAGCAGCCGTAACAAAGCTCTGCAAGCCGTGATCTAAGATAGTAAATCAAAGCAGTAGGGTCGACGGGCTCAGACTCGATTGAAGTCCAACTGATCCAGTCTCACTGCCGCTGCTGCCTAAGGCTGGGTGCGTTAAACAATCTCCAATCGAGTCTGGCCCCATTGATCCCATTCGTTGACCATTGAGGAAAAAGGCGTTTATTCTATACATTTGAAGCCATCGTCCCGGAGATCGAGAGATGAGTGATTCCTCCAATTGGCTGGTTCACGATCACCGCAAGCACCAGGCGGCGCTGGAGGCCTGCGATATTGCCGCGGGTGTCCGGGAATGGAAAGAGGCAGTGCAGCTGTTCAACGCATTCGTTGACGAACTCAAGTTGCACATGCGGATGGAAGACGAGGTGCTGTATCCGTTTTTCAAGGAGGAGGCTGGTGATCCGGACGACGAGATCGGTGACTTGAGCTACGAGCATGAAAAACTGGCCGGTCTGTTGCATTCCTTGGCGATTGTCATCAAGCACAAGGATTACGATCATTTCGAGGAATGTCTCAAGCCCCTGTATCAGGCACTCGTTGAACACAACTCCCACGAAGAGGCAGTATTCAGCCGCATGAGCGGCCACGCCCTGCTGAACCGCCGCGATGAGATCCTGCGCCGGCTGGAGGCGCTGCACCCCGGGACACACCGGCGGGTCTGAGTTTCTGATCGGTCCAGGTTCAATAGGGTCAGACGGTTCAATAGAGCCAGACTCGATTGAAGCCAGCCTCAAGAGATAATGGGTCAGTACCCTTAAAAACATTCTTCCGGAAGTTCAGAAAAGGGTACTGGCCCTTTGCTTATGCGTTCGGTCCTTCGAGTTCTCGTCTGCGTTGCCGGCCTGATCGGCCCAGCCGCCCTGCCGGCCGCTGACAACGGCACTGCCGAGTCAGCGTCGTCGCGCTTCACCGATCCCGACGACGGCTGGTTTGACGTCAGCGAATTTCTCGATACCGCCTATGGGTTCATCCCGTTGGTGGCGCCGATCACCGAACCCGCGGTGGGTTACGGCGCAGTCGGTGCGCTGGTGTTCGTCGATCGGGAGCCAACAGAGCGCGGGCAGCGGTATGCACGGCCGAACATTGCCGCGATCGGCGGGTTGGCCACGGAGAACGGAACCCGTGGCGCGTTTGCTGCACACCTGGGAACCTGGATAGACGGCCAGTTCCGCACGCTGGTAGCGGTGGCGGACATGGACGTCAATCTCGAGTACTTCGGTCTGGGCGGCGACCGCAACCCGGGAGATGCCGGGGTCGGTTATGGAATAGCGGCGCGGGGCGGTGTGGCGGGCGGGAGTTACCGTTTCGGCGAAACGCCGCTGTGGCTCGGGCTTCGCTATACCTATGTGAACACCCGCGTCACATTCGACATCGCGGATCCCGGGCTGGCCGGTATCTCGCCGGACGATCTCAACCTGCGCCTGGCGGCGCTCACACCGTCGCTGACGCTCGACATGCGCGACAATTTCTTCACGCCCACCGAAGGCTGGTACCTCGACCTGTCGGTCCCACTGTTCCGCGAAGCGCTGGGTAGTGATCGCGACTTCGAGACGCTAACCCTGACGGCGATGCACTACCGGCCGTTGAGCAGCTCGCTGTTCCTCGGCGTGCGCGGCGGGGTCCGGACCAGCTCGGACCGCACACCGTTCTTTCTGCGGCCGTACGTCTGGCTGCGCGGCGTGCAGGTGTTGCAGTACCAAGGCGAGCAGGCGGCCGAGGTTGAGGCCGAGCTGCGCTGGCAGTTGCACTCGCGCTTCAGTCTGGTGGGTTTCGGTGGCGCGGGCATTGCACGCAGCGAAATTGGGTCGAGCGACCGGGACCAGAGCGTCACCGCCGGCGGCGCCGGCTTTCGCTATTTGGTGGCACGCCAGCATGGTTTGCACATGGGCATCGACCTGGCGTTCGGCCCGGATGATCCGATTATCTACGTTGTGTTTGGCAACGCCTGGCTGCGGCCGTGATCCGTAATCTAAAAAAGAACTGGGGTCAGAGCACAGTTTTCGCTAATATAGCCTTGAATATCCCATAACGATTCGTAACGATCAGCAGCCAACACTAAGCCACAAGGAGGTGGCTCATGGCCCGCAAGCCCCGTTTCAATCTTCCCGGTGTTCCCCAGCACGTTATTGCCGCTCTCGGCCATCCATGGCCTTCGCGGCATTGGGGCATCCTGCCCGGCGCAGCCGGCAATAACCGCGAACCATGCTTCTATGGCGATGGCGACTATCACCATTATCTCGATGATCTGCGGGAGGCCGCCGACAGGAATGACTGCCGGCTGCACGCCTATGTACTGATGACCAACCACGTGCATCTGCTGATGACACCCATGGTCGAGCACGGCGTGGCGCACCTGATGCAGGACTTGGGGCGCAAGTATGTCCGCTACATCAATTGACCCGAAAAGGTGACAGATTTATTTTCCGGCAACGGATTTCGAGATAATAAATCTGTCACCTTAAAGTTATTTAACAAAAGGAGTTGTTATGGAAACGCGTTGCGAGCTGATAAACACTTACGAAGTTCTTGAGCACGTCATGGGAATCAGAGGTCTGCATCCTCATCGATTAGATACAATACGAGCGATGCGAGAAAAACTGGTTAACCATGTAATGAATTACACTTCTCTAAAAGAAGGTGTGGTGCTGGATATAGGCTGCGGGAGTGGTGTCGGTACATGCGAGCTGGCAACCATGTTTACCAATGGCCAGCGCGTAATCGGCGTGGACATAAACAGTCATGCGATTGAAAACGCCAAAAGATTACATGGTGACCAAGAGAATTTGAGTTTTTATCACGGCGACCTCAGGAGCCTCTTGACTGAGAACCCGGACTTGAAAATATCAGCGGCGATCTCTGTATCGGTCAGCATGTTCCTCAGCGATGTGAGTAATTTCTATTCGGGCATTTATAGTGCACTTCTCGATGGCGGTATATTCATCGATGCTCCTTTTATGTTCAGAAATGAGGATGGGCAGAATACGGAGGAATTCAAGATACGAACTTATGCCGTTTGCGGCTGCAACATGAAAATGTTCCATCACCATCAATTGAAAAACAAATTACACGCAGCCGGTTTTTCGAACATCGAATGTACAGAGCATGACTTCGATCTGATGAAATTCCCGGTGTTGTTCAGTGATTATCGGCCACGATACTTGTTTGGCAACTTCTTCAAAAATGTGGTTTCACCACCCGCACACTTCGCGGGCATTAAGTCCCGCTACATCTTCTCCCGCACCTTGGAAATATTCATTTTCTTCCTGAAGTACAGGCAAAGGTATGCTAGCGGAGAATTTGTGACCGTGAAAACCATGGATTGTCGGGTGAACACATCAACTGTAGGATCAGGTCTTGCAAGATAACATCCGCAAGAACTCATTCGGTGTGCAATTGATTGTGCAAGGCCTGACCCTGACATTCCCACTGTTGGGCGTCTGCTTTCAAGATAATGCTACCAGCTGCTCATGGCCGTTAGCGACATAAGGAATTGGCAACTTATGGGATCAAGCCCAGCGACGTAGTCATCCGCTGGCGCGCATGATCCCGACTCCTCGCAGAAACGTGGTGGGGGGTCGGCGTTTGTCTTATGATCTCGGACCAGCAACCGCAAATCGACGCGTGAGAACAAATACCCGCAGCCATGATCGCATCGGCCGACCTGCAGCAACTGCTCGCCCGCGTCGCGCTGGGCGACCGGGTGGCGTTTCGGCAGCTGTACGATGCGACGGCACCGTCTCTGTTTGGCGTGGCGCTTCGTATAGTCAGACAACGGGATCGCGCGGAAGAGGTGCTGCAGGATGCGTTTGTCAATGCATGGAACCGAGCCGCCGGGTATCAGGCCGCGTTGAGCCAGCCGATGACCTGGCTGACGGCTATCGTGCGCAATCGCGCTCTGGATGAACTGCGCAGCGGCGCCCGCCACCGCGCGGAATCCCTGGATGACGGGGAGGGCGGAGCCACGGCTGAAATCGAAGACGAGCGACCGAATCCGCTGGGGTTATTGGAGCAGGCTGCGGAGGCACTCGCCATCCGCGACTGCCTGGATGCGATCGACGGGCCGCAGCGTCAGTGCCTGGCACTTGCCTATTACCATGGGCTCAGCCATTCCGAGGTTGCCGACCATATCGGCTCGCCCATCGGGAGCGTCAAGGTCTGGCTGCGGCGCGGGCTGGACAAACTGAAGCGCTGCCTGGAGGCGCTGGCATGAATTACGATCGCCCGGAACTCCTCGATCGACTCGCGGCCGAGTACGTGTTCGGCATGATGAGCGCGCGGGTGCGGCGCCGGTTCCAGGCAATTCAGCGCGCACTGCCGGCGGCACAGCAAGCGGTTCAGGCTTGGGAGCAGCGATTGACCCCGCTCGCACAGTCGGTGCCACCGGTACAGCCTTCCGCCGCTACGTGGGAGGCGATCGATCGCAGAACCGGCGGCCAGGCATCACGACCGGTCGCACCGGCATCCGCTTGGCTCGCCTGGCTCAAGCCCGCCCTCGGCGTGGCCTTTGGGGTGGTCGTTACCCTCGGACTGGTAAGGCTTTACCCAACTGCCGTGGTGCCCGTGGACGAGATCATACAGCAGCGCGGAACGCTACCGGAGAGCTATGTCGGCTTGCTCACGGATGCCGCCAACAATCCGGTGGTTCTCGCAAGCTCGACCCGCCACGGCACGATCATGTCGATCAAGATGTTGCGCAAGGTCGATGTGCCCCCCGGCAAAGTGTTGCAGCTCTGGGCGCTGCCCAAAGAAGGGGCAGCCTTCCCGCTCGGCGTGGTGCCGGCCGAGGGCAAAGGCTCCTTCCAGATGGCGGATACCGCGGAAAAATTGCTGTCCAGCGTGCCGCGCCTCGCTGTTTCGGTCGAGGACGCTCCGGCACGGGCAGGGACAGCGCCCGCGCCTTACTTGCTCACCGGCAACTGCGTCAAACTCTGGTAGCCCTTGTCCCGTCCACGCGCGGGAAAAAAATCTGTGCCGGGTGTGTCTCCGATCCGGCGAGTCGCTCCGTATATCGGTACAGGTAGCGCAATGACGCGCTGCCCCAACCCAGATACAGGAGATGACATCATGAACACGCTGATTCTTACCACTCTTGCGACAGCTCTTGCGACTGCCTTAACGGCCAATGTCGCCGTCGCGCAATCGGTCGCCGAGACGAATGGCATGCTCGCCGCTTCCAACCGCGTTACACCGCCACCCGTGCCCGCCAACATTCAGGTGCCAGAGGGAAGCAAGGCATTCCTCGTGGGTCACGGCGTCGGCACCCAGAACTACATCTGCTTACCCTCAGCCGCCTCAGCCTCGGGCGTCGCCTACGTGCTCTTTACGCCAGAGGCCACCCTGTTCAACGACGATTCTAAGGAGGTCATCACCCACTTCTTCAGCCCCAACCCGTTTGAGAATAATACCAATCCAGCGCTGGTGGCCGCTGGCCCGATTCGCGCCACGTGGCAGCACTCGCGCGACTCGAGCACCGTCTGGGCCAAGGTGGACCAGAACCCTGACGGCACCAACGCCTCCTCCACCGACCCCGCTTTCGTCAAGCAGGGTGCCGTTGCCTGGCTCCGGCTCAAGGTGGTGGGATTCGAAAACGGACCCACCGGTGGCGACGTGCTGACGAAGACCACCTTCATCCAGCGGTTGAGCACCGTTGGCGGGGTCGCACCGTCGACGGGCTGTATCTCGTCAACCGACGTCGGTAATCAGGCGTTTGTGCCTTACACGGCCGACTACTTCTTCTACAAGTAGGCCGGCGAAGGCGACGCGGACAACGGCAACTAGGCTCTCAGCACCAGGGCTGTGGAAGAACCGGACGGTACAACCGTCCGGTTCTCCTTATCCGTCGTTCGTCTTCAGTTTAAGGTAGAGGATAGATAGAGGGTCAGGCTGCGCTGCCCCCTTAATAACTCGGCTGCACATCTGCATGTCGTCGTGATCAGCCTTGGTGACTGCGTGGTTAGGGCCCCTTGCGCGTGGAAATGCCGAAGGGGACGTAGGTCGGACACCAGCTGATGACGCTCGTGACGAGAAATGCCGCCGCCACGATGCCCAGAACGATCGCGATGGTGCCGCTCAGCTGGCCGGCAAAGTACAGGATCGCGATGATTGCCACGATGCTCAGCCGGATGATCCGGTCGACTGTTCCCATGTTCGATTTCATGACGTGTATCCTCGTGCGTTGCTTCAGGGTTACGCGGCGTAAATCACAGCAGCCGCTGGAAGAGGAGAACCAGTCCTATTATGACACCGAGACAGACCAGGCAGGCAAGTATCAGTTTGACAGCTTTCGGCATGCGACACCTCCGGCGCCGGACCTGTGATCAGGTTACTCCTCCCGGCCGCGGAACCCAAGAGGGCGCGGCACTGGCCGACACGGTGGGCAAACACCGGCAGAACCGGGGCTAGCCCGGCAGGGGCACACGGCCCTATGGCTGGCCGATAATAAAAGGGAATAAAAGGGGATGGGGGCAATGGCACTACCTTAAAGAAAAAATCCGCTGATTACGTCGTCATTCCGGCGAATGCCGGAATCCAGAGTTTGAAAAATATCGGCCGATAGGCCGATTCTGGATGTCAGCTTTCGCTGGCATGGCGGTAATTCTGCTTGTGGTGGCCTTAAGGTAGTGCCATTGGGGATGGAGGGATTAAACTTTAATCACTCCGTCTCTTTACACTGCGTTGTGAGTCCGTTGTAGGCGGCGAATTGAGATTGCGCCGCATACACGGCTGTATCGTGTTGCGAAAGGAACACACTATGCCAGTACCTGCTGAATATTCACGTGCTGGAGATCACTTCTGCGAGTTTCTGCTCGATGCGCGGGAAACGTCGGAATTGGGAAGCACCCATCAGGCATACACGATGGTGCAGGGAGTCCTCCAAGCTTTTCGCCGACGTCTCGACATCAAGGATGCGATCCTTTTTGCAGGCATCCTGCCGGTGGGGCTGCGCGCTCTGTTCGTTGCAGACTGGGACACAGACGAGCCCAGACGTCCATTCGAAGACCGCGCGATCATGACGAAGGAAGTCCAGGCGCTGCGCGCTGAGCACAACTTCGCACCTGAAACCGCTATAGGGGATGTCGCGAGTGCTCTTAGGAGACACGTGGACGAAGCAGCATTCAATCGGGTTCTCGCCAAACTTCCTGAGGGCGCCACGGAGTTCTGGAAACCGTAAAAGGGGAAGAAGGGAATAAAGTTTAATCCCTCCTTCCCCTTATAAAAAACGTGGGTCAGAGAGGAATTTCTTCTAATGTTGGCAACTACTCCTCTCTGACCCAGGTTCGCTAAGCAGACCATCGCATTGACCCGCCACTCTAGCCATCGACAGTCGTCTTCCCTGGCTGGTCCAAAAGCCTCCATGACGTCAGAACGACCCTTTTTGGACTCCTGCACCAGGTCGCGTTAAGTCTGCATCCTTGCAGTACTGGTAAATGGAACGACATCCTCGTAACCTCAGGTATGTTCGACGGGATGTCAGAACAAATAAGAATCTAGTAATCCTGCATAGACGGACCGGCGGGTCCACCTATTACAAGTTAAGCAAGTATTCAAAGGAGTCTACCAATGAAAGTGACAAGCAACATCGGGATGCTGTTATTGGCTGTCTGGCTCATCTTGACTGGACTAATACCGCTGCTCAGTATCAGTTTCTCTGGACTGGGTACCGTGATGGCTATTCTCGCCATCGCGGCAGGTATTTTAATTGTCGTAGGCCGATAGGCTGAGGCTTTAGAGGAAACCGGCGCTTAACTTGCTGCTCAACCAGGACGCACGGGAAGCATCGCGTGTCGTGCGCCGATTAGCATATCGTTGATATCCTCATGTTATACAGCCGACGCACATAGTGCGTCATACACTTCCGAAACAATGGATCATAAAAATGACCGGTTGGTTCGATATGAGTAAAAGCAGCGATGATCAATTCATGATCGATCTGAAAGCAGGCAATGCTGAAACCATTCTCACGAGCGAGCTCTACAAGGCAAAAAACTCGGCCGAGACCGGCATTGCTTCAGTGCAAAGTAACTGCTCGATTGATGGTAGCTACGAACGCCTGGATGCCAGGAATGGCAAGCACTACTTCAATTTGAAAGCAGCGAATCATCAAATTATCGGAACTAGCCAGATGTATGAGTCCGCTCAGTCCTGTGAAAAAGGGATTGAATCGGAGAAAACAAATGGCGCTTCCAAGATTGTGAAGGACAAAACCTAACACCGTCTTATAAATAAAGGAGAAGCAAAATGCTTGAGACCATTGCAGTCATCCTGATTGTCCTCTGGCTTGTGGGTTTTGTCAGTTCGTACACCATGGGCGGTTTCATTCATGTCCTCTTGGTCATCGCGATCGTGGTGATTCTGGTTCGTGTCATTCAAGGTCGGCGCCTGTAACGACACTGGAATGGCCCAATGCAGTGGGCAGTGCGGTCCGGCTGCTCGCGGTCCCGGTTTTGCCAATCACTCCCTGGTGCGTTGTCCGTGGCAGGAAACCAAGTTTCTTGAATAGGAGGAGTCGAAATGAACGCAGTCAAGATTGCGGCAATTGTGCTGGTTGTGGCAGGTGTCCTGGGGTTGGTGTATGGCAGTTTCACCTACACCAAGGAGACCCATGATGCCAAGTTGGGACCCATAGAACTGTCGATAAAGGACCAGGAGACGGTCAACGTTCCCGTTTGGGCTGGCGTGGGGGGCGATAGCGCTTGGCGGTTTGCTCCTGCTTTTTGGAAGCAAGAAGAGCTAGCTACTGCACCGGCTGTCTGACAAGTCGCCCCACCCGACGTCTGAATGAAGGGAGACCCGAGGGTCCATCCCTTTGCCGACTGGCACTTGGCATTCGTGTAATGAGGATTCAGGAATGAAGAAGAAGCGCTCGCCCAAGGCACAAGGTGTTCGTGGTAAGAGCCGGGTGGAAGTTCCGGAACAGGCTGTATCGGTGCTGCACATGCCGGTGGACGTGCGCAATGTTTCGCTCGCGGTGCTAGCGGTACTCGCAGTCATCTTCGCGCTGCACTGGGCTAGTGCGGTGTTCATTCCGCTGATGCTGGGTGTGATGATCAGCTATGCGCTTTCTGCCCCCGTCAACCTGATGCAAAAGTGGCACATCCCGCGGGCTATTGGTGCCGCGGTTCTGCTGCTCGCTATTGTGGGCGGGACGGGCTCTGCGGTTTATTCGCTCAGCGATGATGCTGGCGATCTGATCGAAACCCTGCCCGAAGCCGCGCACAAGCTCCGCCTAGCGCTGCTCAGAGAACGGGGAACGTCCCAAGACACGATGGAGCAAGTGCAGAAAGCCGCTACCCAGCTCGAGCAGGCGGCGAGCGAGACCGGTGCCCCGGTACCCGCCGCACCGAGCGGCGTCACGCGTGTGCAGATCGAGAAACCCAGACTCAATGTCAAAGACTACCTTTGGATGGGCACCAAAGGGGCGATCGGGTTTGTCGGTCAGCTCAGTATGGTGTTGTTTCTGGCGTACTTTATGTTGGTGTCGGGCGACACGTTCCGGCGCAAGCTTGCCAGGATTGCCGGCCCTACCTTGAGCAATAAAAAAATCACCCTCCATGTGTTGAATGAAATTACCGCTCAGATTCAACGCTACCTGCTGGTCCAGGTATTCACCAGCGTTGTGGTGGGCGTGACGACCTGGCTCGCGTTTCTGTGGATCGGCCTGGAGCACGCGGCCATCTGGGGAATCGCTGCCGGGGTATTCAATACCATTCCCTATCTCGGCCCGGTCATCGTTACCGGTGGTACTTCGCTTGTTGCCTTTCTCCAATTCGGAACCATCAGCATGGCGTTTCTGGTCGGCGGTATCTCATTGCTCATCACGAGCCTCGAAGGTAACTTGCTGACGCCGTGGCTTACCGGCCGGGCAAGCCGCATGAGTCCGTTGGTTGTTTTCGTCAGCGTGCTGTTTTGGGGCTGGTTGTGGGGCGTGTGGGGGTTATTGCTGGGCGTGCCCATCATCATGATGATCAAGGCGGTATGTGATCGGGTGGAAGATCTGAAACCGGTCGGAGAGCTGCTCGGTGATTAAGGCGTCAATAGTGTCACGAAAAACCGTGTCAGAGAGCAATTATTGCTAATATTCTAGATGATCAATTTCTAGAAACTATTCCTCTCCTCTGTGAAGAAGGATTTCCTGGTTTAATGATCAAAGAGCACAGGTGGTGACATCCAATGGATATCTGGGAAAAGCTGCTTTTGCAATCGGTAGGTCCGCTTGTGACCGCAATAGTCGGTACCCTGATCATTGGGACATTTGTCGCCTGGATCACAAGAAAGGCGCAGGAGCGCCGCGCAGACAATCAATTGCGGGAGGAACGGATCCGCGCCGAGAACCAACTACGGATTCAATTGATCGATCAGATGACCGAGGCGGCGAGTAGCCTTTACATGGCTACGCAGAACTTCTGGCGCAAGCAGCATATTGAGAAAGTCGGCAACAAAAAGCTTGCTCAGCACCGAGAGGAACTCGATATGCAGTATCGAGCATCGCGTGTCATTGGCGAGGTGATCGAGCGCAGACTGGAGGCATACTTTTTGTCTAAAGATCCGAAGGCGCTCTGGCATGCCACGATGGATCTGCTAACGGTTCGATACTTCCACCTGATTGGGTTAGACACTGAAAATCTGCTAAAGCGGAATTCTGGAGAAGAGCACACCGGTCTGAGTGTGAATGAGTTGCGGAATCAACAAAAGGTACTGGATACCTATCGGGAGAAGCTGATGAAAGGCGCTAAAGCAGTGCTCGAGGGGCCTATTCGGCCCCTGGCTGGATGAAGTAGAACCAGAGACAGAGGCCTATATCAGGGGTGATCGGTCGGCTGCGGCTAAGAACTTGGTGGGATATTGGCACTGAGCCAAACCGCTTTCCTCGGCACTCTTGAAGTCAGACAATATCCGAGGAGCTGGCCGAGGAAAGTGAGTTAGCTCGGAGAACAACTATCGCTAATATTAAGGCTAGGTAAAAACTCGTGTTGGCTGGATTCAATTGCCCGATGCTGCGCCGTAACAAATGAGCCAATCCACCGTCAAGCGATATCTACCTTGGGTCGTCGCGACGGCGCTGTTTATGGAGCAACTGGATTCCACCATCGTCAATACCGCGGTGCCTGCGATGGCGGCCAGCCTGCATGTAGAGCCGCTGAGTCTCAAGGCCGTTGTGACGAGCTACATTCTGAGTTTGGCGGTTTGCATCCCAGTCAGTGGATGGGTAGCCGACCGCTACGGCACGCGCCGCGTGTTCGGGATAGCGGTGGCCACGTTTACCTTTTCCTCGATTCTGTGCGGTCTGGCCTTAAATGTGCCCATGCTGGTGGCTGCGCGAATTTTGCAAGGCATGGGTGCGGCGATGATGATGCCGGTAGGCAGACTCGCGATCATCCGCGCGTTTCCGAAGTCGGAACTGCTGATGGCCATGAATTTCGTCATCATCCCGGCGCTGATCGGTCCACTGCTTGGTCCAACGGTGGGCGGATTAATCGTTCACTGGTTGTCGTGGCGCGACATATTTTTTGTCAATATTCCGGTGGGCATTGCGGCGCTGCTGCTCGTTCATCACCACATGCCGGACTATCGCGCCAACACGCGGCGACGCCTGGATATCGTTGGCCTGGTCTTGTTCAGTAGTGGTACGGCGTTGCTCTCCTGGCTGCTGGAAATATTCGGCGAACATAACCTCGATGTCACGTCGGCCGCGATCCTATTTCTGGTGTCTATCAGCCTGCTGGGCACCTACGCCTGGTATGCCCAGCAGACGCCACACCCCCTGCTGCGACTCACTCTATTCCGTGTGCGGACGTTTCGTGTTTCGGTGGTCGGTGGATTCGTCACGCGACTGGGTGTTGGTGGGCTTCCTTTCCTGCTGCCGCTGCTGTTCCAGCTTGGTCTGGGCATGCCGGCATGGAAGTCGGGCCTGCTGATGATGCCCTCCGCGGCCGCCGCCATGGGGATGAAACTCGTTGCGGCACGGGTGCTGCGACGCTACGGCTATCGACAGGTTTTGGTGGTCAACACACTGATGATCGGGCTCACGATCTGTCTGTTCTCACAGGTGGTCGCTGCAACGCCGATTTCAGTAATCGTACTGCTTGGTCTGGCCGTGGGATTCTTCAATTCACTGCAGTTCACCAGTATGAACTCTATGGCCTATGCCGACATCGAAACACCGGACTCCAGCATGGCCAGCACCATCGCGAGCTCGTTGCAACAGATGTCCATGAGCTTTGGGCTCGCATGCGGGTCACTGATCGCGGGTTGGTATCTGGGTGAATTGCCACAAACCGACCAAGCGGCCGTGACGACGGCACTACACTATGCATTTCTGACTCTGGGTGGTTTGACGATGCTGTCATCGCTGTCATTCTGGACGCTGCGTTCCGACGACGGCAAGAGTGTAAGCGGGAAGGGTCTGTCAGAAGCGTCCCCGGTTTCACAGTCACCCTGATATGGGTGTAGATTTGTGAGATCGAAGAAGCCGGTACACTACACAAAATGGGGTTAGAGCCACTATCCGAATTGATCTGACACCGTTTGCAGCACACTCTCCAAAAATCTCAGACCCATGAAACTACTCACACAACTCACCAAGCGTTCCCACGATATCCTCTGGGGCGAGGATCTCGCAACCACCTCCGTATTGCGCCGGCGGTTCGTGCTCACGTTGCGTATGATGTATGCGGTCGGGCGCGACCTTGGCGAAGGGCAACTCACGTTGCGTGCTATGAGTTTGGTCTACACCACGCTACTGTCTCTGGTTCCGCTGCTGGCGCTGGCATTTTCAGTTCTCAAGGGATTTGGTGTGCAGAACCAAGTGCGCCCGGCCTTGTTGGCGTTGCTCGAACCGCTGGGCGAGAAGGGCGTACAGATTGCCGATCAGGTGATTGGCTTCGTCAACAACATCAAGGTTGGTGTGCTCGGCGCGCTCGGTCTTGGGCTTCTTATCTATACGGTTATCACATTACTGCAGAAGATCGAGCTTTCCTTGAACTTTGTCTGGCGCGTCAAAGGTGCACGCCCACTGTCTCAGCGCTTCACCCAGTATCTGAGTGTGCTCATGACCGGTCCGTTGTTGATCTTCTCGGCCGTGGGCGTGACGGCAGCCTTCTTCGGCAGCAGTACCGTTAAGGACTTGATCGCTATTGAACCGCTCGGCACGCTGTTTGGTCTCGTGGCAAAGCTGCTTCCTTTCCTGTTCGTGATTGCGGCCTTCTGCTTCGTCTATGTGCTCTTGCCCAACACCCGCGTGCGCGTGGGTTCGGCGCTGGTAGGCGCTTCCGTTGCCGGGATCCTGTGGCAGACGCTCGGCTGGGGCTTCGCCGCTTTTATCGCGACTTCGACGAAGTACACGGCGATCTACGCCGGATTTGCGATCGTGATCTTCTCGATGATCTGGCTGTACCTCAACTGGCTCATTGTGCTGATCGGTGGAAGCATTGCCTGCTACCATCAGTACCCGGCACTGCTGCTCACGCCGCGGCGCGAATTCCGGCTCAGCAATCGCGTTAAGGAGAAACTGGCGCTGCTGATCGCCACGTTTATCGGCCGCAACTACTATGCCAACGCGCCGGCGTGGTCGCTCGAGGCCCTTGCCGGTCGACTCGGTGTACCGGTCATGTCGGTCGAAACCGTGCTCGCTGCCATCCAGCGCGCCGGGTACATCACCGAAACCGCCGACGATCCGCCGCGGTATCTGCCGGCGCGTTCATTCGAAACGATCACCGTGAAGGAATTACTCGATACCCTGCGCACCGCTGAGGAGGAACCCAGTCTGAGCGTCGAGATTCTTCCGCACGAAGCCGAAGTGGAGAGACTGCTCACACGCATGGATGAGGCGGTTGACGTCTCGCTGCGCGATAGCAGCCTGCGGGATCTGGCCATGACCGGCGTGTCGCCGGTCGAGAATCGGACGGCAGGGCGCTAGGTCAGACCCACAGAAATCCCTGGACAGCTCATTCTAATCTCAGATTTAAGCGGTTGGCGAGTGTTGCGCAGGCGCTGGAGCATGTCAGAGCATAAAGATTCGTCGACGCCTGAGGCAAGCTGATTGCCTAACCCACTTGTTACCAGCTGGGATGTTGGCGTCTGATACAAGAGCTGGTTGCTCTGCATCAATCTAGTCTGGTCACTGGCAATAAGTCGTTCGAATCATGTGTGATGTGTTCGTTTCAGTTCGCGAACGCCATGTTGGTTAAGCATCGTTAATAAGAGATGGGAAATATTAGAAACAATTACTACCCGATCAGGATTTCTGCTGGTTCCGAATGAAACCTCTGGGACGCACTCGCTACAACAGCGCCTCCGTACACAGATGGTTCACCGTTGACATTCACGATTGCCGATTCCACCAGCGCATCAATCATAGAAGCAATGGCCATTGGACGGCGGCGGTCGTTAATTCCTCTGTCGTTGTCCTTTGACATGGTCGCCCTTTCTCCGACGTCGGGGTTAGTCGGCGACGCCACATTAGCCACGTCCAGACTGGAGACGCGATCGTCGCATGGCCGGGCAGGTATCTTTAAACTCATTGATCGAGGCGTTGGCGAACGCCGTCATCGAAGCCCAGGATCACATCGAGCAGCATCAAATGTCGAACATCAGGCGCTATTTCGAGCCTGACAACCGGCCGATCAGCATATTCGTCAAAACACCGTCTACACATCCGGACGCCGAGGCAGGGGACGACACTGAGCCGAAAGTGCCACACTGTTGGCGCTGGTCTCCAGCAACCCGCTCCGGATCAAAGACGTGGAAATCAGCTTTGATGCCGATATCACCGACGTCGAAGAACCTCAGGAAGATACGAAATCGCCAGACGTGAAGAGCTGAGATAGCAAGCTCGCCGCCAAGGCCATTCAGGTCGATATGCGCTCCGGCTTTCTGCGGCGCGGTATCAAGACCGCGCACGTCGTGTTGCGCGTGGAGGGTATCGAACCGACCGAAGGCATGGCGCGGCTGATGCAGTACTTGTTGAAGTTAATCTAACCTAACCAAAAGGAGGCGTCAGCTTCGCCTGGCGCGCTTGCGTGCCTCTTCAAGCAGCAGCATCAGGGCGGCAAACGGCAGTATGAATAACCAGGTCTCGACCGCCAGCGGCGCGGTGCCGAACCAGTGCTGGCCGGAAGCGGTGTAGATGGCCGCAAGAATCAGTGAGATTTCGGCGGCGAGGCCGACGATGATAAGGCGGTTGCGTAGATGTGCCGTGGCGAGCACGCTCTGGCGTTCGCTGCGGCACAGAAACAGATTGACAATCTGGGTGACAACAATCGCGGCGAGGCAGGCAGTGGTGGCCTCCAGGTAAACCGGGTCGTTCGCCGCCAGCATCTGGCCATAGTGCCAGCCGTGCTGCCCGAGCACGTAGAAGAACGCGGCCATGGCGGCGGCGGCCTCCAGCAGTCCCAGCCACAGGTACACACGCAGCAGCAGCGCGGCGTTGAGCAATCGCTCGCGCGGTGAGCGCGGTGGGCGTTGCATGACGCCGGGCTCGGGTGGTTCGGCGCCGAGCGCCAGCGCCGGCAACATGTCGGTACCAAGATCCACCAGCAGCATCTGGATGATGGTGAGCGGCAGCGGAATCCTGAACAGTACGAACGCCAGATATGGCACCAGCTCCGGCACGTTCGAGGTAAGCACATAGGTCGCGAACTTGCGGATGTTGTCGTACACCGCGCGGCCTTCCTCGATGGCCGCGACGATGGCGGCGAAATTGTCGTCCACCAGCACCATGTGCGCGGCCTCGCGCGCCACGTCTGTGCCGCTGGCACCCATGGCGATGCCGATATCGGCCTGGCGCAGTGCCGGCGCGTCGTTCACGCCGTCGCCGGTGGCGGCGACGATTGCGCCCTTGCGCTGCAGGGCGCGCACCACGCGCAGTTTCTGGTCGGCTCCGACGCGCGCAAACAGAATCTCGTCGCTGTCCAGCGCCAGCTGCAGCTCGGCGTCGCTCATGCCGCGCAGCAAATCACCCGTCACGACGCGCGGCGTCGATCGTGTCACCAGACCGATCTCGCGCGCAATGGCGAGCGCGGTGTGGGCGTGGTCGCCGGTCACCATGATGACGCGGATGCCGGCGCGCCGGCATTTGTCGATCGCCGCCGGCACGTCGTGGCGCGGTGGATCGCGAAAGCCAATGAGGCCGGTGAGCACGAGCTGGTTTTCAAGTTGCGCGAGCGGCGCGCGCTCCGGCAACGGGCGCATGCCCAGGGCAATGACGCGCAACCCCTGTTCGGCCATGCTGCGCTCGGCGGCGATCCACTGTTGCACGCGCTCGGGTGTGAGCGGTAGCGTTTGGTTCCCGGTTTCCACCATCGTGCACAGCGGCAGCAGCGATTCCAGTGCGCCCTTACAGTGGAGAATAAAGCCCGCGCCATCCCGATGCAGGGTCGTGAGCCGCCGCCGCTCCGAATCGAACGGCAGTTCGTCGAGGCGTTCCTGCTCGATAGTCTGGCCGCTGGCCCGGCTGGCGAGTTCCGCCAGCGCAATTTCCATCGGATCGCCCAGCCAGCCGCTGTCGGAAAGCTTGAGGTTGTGGCATAGGCGCGCGGTGTCAAAGAAGTGTGCGTGCCGGTCTAAGAGAGTCGCAGCCGTTTCTGCCGCATGTAGCGCCGCACCGAGATACAGCGTGCGCGGCACCATGCGGTTCTCGGTGAGCGTGCCGGTCTTGTCGGAGAGGATCACGGTGGCGCAGCCGAGGGTCTCGACCGCCGGCAGGTGGCGGATCAATACCTGGCGTTTGGCCATGCGCTGACTGCCCATGGCCAGCGCCAGCGTCACAGTCGGTAGCAGGCCTTCCGGAACGTTGGCGACAATCACCCCGATGGCGAATAGCAGGTTGCTCCAGAACGATAGCCCGAGCTGCTGGCCGATGACAAAGAACAGCGCCCCGAGCGCCACCGACACCAGCGCAATCAGGCGCGACAGGCGCGCGATCTCGCGTTGCAGCGGTGAGCGTACGCTGCCGGTGGCCTGGGCGAGGCGCGCGATCTGGCCGAACTCGGTGTGCATGCCGGTGGCGAACACCAGCGCTTGGACGTCGCCGCTGACGAGGGTGGTACCGGCCAGCAGCACGTTGCGGGCGTGCAAAGGTTCCGCGGCCGTGGAGGCTTCGGCGTCACGCGGCAGCGGTTCGGATTCGCCGGTCACGGTGGCGTTGTTGACGCGCGCGCCGAATGCCTCGATCACCCGGCAGTCGGCCGGGATGCGCTCGCCGCCGGCGAGCAAGACGATGTCGCCGGGCACCAGCATCATCGCCCGCAGGCGATGCACTGCGCCCTGGCGCAGCACACTGACTTCGTGCGGCAGCAGGCGCGCGAGTGCCGCGAACGCCTGTTCGGCGCGGTATTCCTGTATGAACGAGAACAGGCCGTTGATCACGATCACGGCGAGGATGGCGAGACCCAGTGTCGCCATGCCCTGGCCCGGCGATTGCTGCTCGGCGAAGAACGCCAGGGCCGCCGCAATCCACAGCACCAGCGCGAAGAAGTGGGTGAAGCCGGCGGCGAAGCGCTTGAGCCAGCCGTTGGCGCGCACGGTTTCGACGCGATTGGGTCCGAATTCCGCGAGCCGCCGGCGTGCTTCGTCGGGTGTCAGTCCGGTGACGGCGGTGCGCAGGCTGTGCAGCGCCTCGGAAACGGCAAGCCGGTGGATGTTGGCGCTCATACCGTGGATTCTGCCACGACCGGGGGTGCCGGACTATCCGATGCGTGTGAGCAGGGCGCCGTGGCGGCGCGCAATCGCTTCGATGAAGGCGCATTGCGGAGTGGTGTCGGCGTGTTTGCTTCGATACGTCCGCCACTCGTCGAACTGGTGTGCCGGCGCGCCATCGGTACCGTGGTAGTCAAGTACTCGGTCCATAGCATGCCCACTCGACTTGGTTTGGCTGTTTGGTCTCAACGATTTGGTTATAGGAAAAAGCGGGTCAGAGAAGAATGGCACTTACTTAAGCACTTCCATGTTCGATGAAGGGTGGGTGAGGCACGCTGTTTGTGCCGTAACCCACCAGCTGTGCCGCCAGGCACTCATTAAAAGAGGCGTTGTGTTGCTACGCAACGCTTGGTGGGTTACGCAAAAAACGCTCACCCACCCTACATTTTGGCTTAAGTAATTGCCATTCCTCTCTGTGAGCCGGATTTCGAAGCCTTCTCCCGTTGTCCACAATCATAACCACCTCTGGCGACGGCAGCCCTCGCGTCCCCGTGCGTTACGGTTGTGTGTGTTATAGTCCATCACTCCATACCTCCTGAGGAATTGATCCGATGGCATTCAAAAAGAAACTCTCTCCTGCGGCACGCGCCGCCTCCGTGCTGAAAGCGATCTCGTCAGCAGAAAAAACCGCCATGCAGTCGGTTTCCGGTTGGGGCAAGACTACTCAGAAAGCGCTCACCGCTTCCGAAAGGAATCTCGCCGCGGCATCCAAAAGGGCCAGCCGCATGAAGACGCGCGCCGCGAATGCGCTCAAGCGCGTGCAGCGCGCCAAGGCGAAACAAGTTAAAGAACTTGCCAGCGATGCGCGCAAACGGGTGCAGGCCGAATTGGCCTCCGCACGCGCCACGCTCAAGGCAGCGCGTGAATCTCACGCCACCACAAAGGCCGCACACAAACTTTATCAGCTGGTTGAGAAGGGTGTGGCGAGCGGTGTGCAGGCGGCCGAGAAAGCCGCACAGCCAAAAAGACTGCGTCGACGGCTTAGGAAAATGATTGCCTGAACCCACAGGCCGCCAGCAGGAGTGTTGGCCGCTCAACGATTGTGGTCAGACAACGGTCTTCGCTAATCTTAAACGAAGACAGTTGTCTGATATCGCATTGAGGGTTCGAGTATGGCAGCATGGTTTATCCCCGCGCTCAAGGCCATTCTGCCGCATATCGGAACAATTCTTACCGCTGCCGTCCCGGTGTTCACCAAGAAAAATGCCGACGCCGTTGCCAATCAGGCGCTCCTGCAACAACAAATTACCGAACTTCAATCAGCAGCCTCTCAAAACACACTACATATCAGAGAACTAGCGGCGCAACTGCAAAACACCGTGGCGGCCCTGGAACAAGCCGCATCGATCGCCGAAGCAAGGCATCAGCGTGTTTTTTTGGCTTGTATCATGGCAATTCTCCTATCTGTAACCTCGTTGAGTGCCGTATTGTATTTTATTATTGTGCCCCTATAACTCGTGGCTAAGAAGAAACGGTCCCGCGCACCGGGGTCAGGTTTTGCACAATCACATCGATGATCAATGTGGTCATGGTCATGACTTAGAAGTCTCACTGGCAACAAGTCGTGTTTCTCTTCTTCCCCATCCGCGCCCAGATCAAGCTGCGCTCGTGGTGGCGTGCACCATTCTGATTTCTGTCTTGTATCGCGCCATTGATTACGCACAGCGTGGCAACGCCCGGAGCGTGAGGTGTGGGGAACGTTGTGTTTTTCACGATCGATCAATGTGTGTATTATTCATAGGCGATGCGGTAAGCACTTGAATCGAGAGGACACGGGCATGGGTGCGCAGTGGAAAACAAAGATTAAGGAAACGGCGGCCGCCGCCAAGGGCCGGATTTTCACCAAGCTGTCCAAGGAGATCATGGTTGCCGCGCGCGCTGGCGCCGATCCCGACATGAATCCGCGCCTGCGCATGGCCATTGATCAGGCGAAGAAGGCATCGATGCCCAAGGATACCGTCGAGCGCGCTATCAAGAAGGGTGCCGGCCTGCTGGACGAAGGGGTGAACTACGAGAAGCTCACCTACGAAGGGTTTGCGCCGCACCGGGTGCCCGTGATTGTCGAGTGCCTGACGGACAACGTGAACCGCACGGTCACCAACGTTCGCATGTTGTTTCGCAAGGGCCAGCTCGGCACCAGCGGCTCGGTATCCTGGGATTTTGACTATCTCGGGATGATTGAGGCGACCCCGCAAACCGCCGGCGCTGACCCGGAGCTTGCCGCGATTGAGGCCGGTGCTCGCGACCTGGAGCCCGGCGAAGACGGCGCAACGCTGTTTCTCACCGAACCCTCCGACATGGATGCAGTCAGTCGTGCATTGCCAACGTATGGATTCGTCGTGCGCTCCGCTCAACTGGGTTACCGTCCCAAAAATCCGCTAACGCTGAATGAGGCGGAACGTGCCGAAGTCGAGGCATTCCTGGAAGCCATCGATGCCGATGACGATGTGCAAAACGTGTATGCGGGGTTGGCAGGATAAGGTCGCAGCGACACTGGGTCAGCGCCAATCATCTGATGAACAATGCCCTCGCTACCGTCCTGGCCTACCATCAGCGCACCAAACACCATCTGCAACGCTATGCCGCCGGGCCGGGTGGATTGGACTGGAAAAACCAGCCGGATCCGTTTCGCAGTTTTCGTGGCAGTTCACAGCTGCCATTGCCATTGCAGGCCGATGCGCTGAAGTCGCTCTATATCGATCTGTACAAGCCGGGGAAGATCACGCCACAAGCGCTGACCTTGCCCAACATCGCCGCCCTGTTTGAGCTCTCCTTTGGCCTGTCTGCCTGGAAGCAGTACGGCAGCGCACGTTGGGCGCTGCGCTGCAATCCATCCAGCGGGAACCTGCATCCGACCGAAGCGTACGTGATTACCGCAGGTTGTGATGGCATCGAGGACGGCGTGCACCACTACGTGAGCCGCGATCATGTGCTCGAGCAGCGCTGCCACTTCGATCTGGCCAGCTACGGAAGCGAACGTATCTTGCCAGTCAGTTCCGTTTTGGTGGGGCTGTCCTCAATCCATTGGCGGGAGGCATGGAAATATGGCGAACGCGCCTATCGCTACTGCCAGCACGATGCCGGGCATGCGATCGCTGCCGTCCGCTATGCCGCGGCAACCCTGGGCTGGCAGGCGCGCCTGCTGACTTCCTGGGGTGATGCGGAGATCGGCACGCTACTCGGCCTGGACCGTGATGCGGACTTTGGCGTGGCCGAGCGCGAACACCCGGACGCGATGCTGTTGGTGAGTGCCCGGCAGTCTGGTTTGGTCGTCGAGGAGTTTGCCGCAGCCACGCCCGTGCGCGTTGCCAGGAGCGGCCGATGGCACGGGAACGCCAATAGGCTTTCTGCACACCACCATGACGACTGGCCGGTGATTGATGAAGTGGCAGGTGCTTGCCTTAAGCCCGCGACGCAGGAGACCGATTGGCAGGCCCCCGCGCTTCCCGAGCCGGCCCGCAGCGACTGCGAACGCACGGCCGTCGCAATCATCCGGCAGCGGCGTAGCGCCCAGGCCTTCGATGGCGTCGGTACGCTATCCGCGGCCGCGTTCTACCGCATGCTGGACATGACCCTGCCGCGCCCCGGCGTACCACCCTGGGATTCGATCGGGTGGCAGCCGCGTGTGCATCTGGCGCTGTTCGTGCATCGTGTCGACGGTCTTGTCCCGGGGCTCTATCTTTTCCTGCGCAATCCTCAGATTGAAGCGTCACTGCGCAGCGAGTTATCCGCCGAGTTCGACGACTCCAGGGATGGAGGAGCTAGACCGCGTCGGGAACACGCGGTCGAGTGGCTGCGTGTAGAAGACTGCCCCGAGCACTTCTTGCTGTTTCGGTTGGCGGCGGCGGATGCGCGCCAAGCCGCACGCACCTTGTCCTGCCACCAGGAGATCGCCGCCGATGGTGCGTTCAGCCTGGGTATGCTGGCTGAGTATGCGCCGAACCTGACCCATGGTCCGTGGGTTTACCGGCAACTGTTTTGGGAGGCCGGCATCCTTGGCCAAGCACTTTACCTCGAAGCCGAAGCGGCCGGTGTGCGAGGCACGGGCATCGGCTGCTACTTTGACGATGCGGTGCATGCCTTGCTCGGCATCCAAGGTGATGTACTGCAAAGCCTGTATCATTTCACGGTCGGCGCCGCGCTGACCGATGAACGTTTACAAACGCTGCCGCCCTATCCAGTCGGACGATAGAGGGATGCAAAACCCAAAGCTGCATTCTGTGGGGGCCCTCCCGACTTAGGTCTTGCACAATCACATCCAGACCTGTAGCGTTTACGTAAAGCGTCCCGCGGACGAATAAGAACAGCCGGCAAAGGAGTTGCAGTCGTGCAAAGACCAATTCTTAACGAGCAATTGTGCGGTCCATGTTCTGCCGATGGCACACTGCGATTGGCAGCGATGCCGCGCGCTCTTGGGACGCGCTGATCTGCACAGACTCCGTTACGGCGCGCTTGTGCATGAAGAAGGGCCGGCACCGGCCAGGCGGACGGGGTCAATAAGAACGAAATGTGAGTGAACCATATTCTTGGTGTCTTCTGCGGTCAAACTATTCTGACGCTACGAGGTGAGGAGAGTGGATATGTTAACGCGAAAGGGCAGTATTAATTACATCAATGCGATGACGCTCACGCTGCTGGTATATGTTGCGACATACCTGTCTGCCGGTCTTGCTTACGCCGAGGAGGTTGGAGCGAAGGCGGTGCAGGTGGCACCCCAGGTCAATAGCTTGTGGATCTACCTGACGATCGTGGTGCTCTTTATCATATTCGGCGGGTCGGTGGCCTTCATGTTCGTCATACAAAGAAAATACCTGAATGCCTGCATTCAGGACAATCAGCTCGCCGTCTTTGCGCAAAGCCCGGCCGGCCTGCCCGAAGGCACGGTGCGTGCGATGATATCGTTTATCATCATCACCGTCTCTCTGTATCTGTCGGTCCTGCTGTTTTTCCAAATCGTGGGAACGGATTCAAAATTTCCTGAGGCACTGTCCAGCCTGCTCGGCGCCGTCGTCGGTTTTTACTTCGGCAGCCGGACCGGTGGCAAGGACGAAGGTGCGGGACTTCAGGCACAAGTGAAGGACCTCAAGACCGAACGGGATACCACGGAATCAAATAAGCTCCTGGTCAATATCAAGAAGGGAATCGACATGACCAAGGCGGTTGTCGGCATCCTGCCTGACGATCAGAAGAAAAAATACACCGACATCATTACCAAGCTGGAGCAGGGCTACGACACTGTCAACAGCCTGACTTCAGGCGGTGGCATCAAAGACGCCTTGGCAAAAGGGCAAGAGCTCTTTGACCTCTTCAAAAAGGATAATCCGGCGCGGGACATCTTCAGCAAGGCGCTCACCTCATTTACGACGGTCCTGGGTGGATCCGCGCCGGCACTGGCCATCATCGCCACGGTCGTGGGTGTCGGTGTAAAACTGGTCGGCACTGAATACGAAAAGTGGAAGAAGCGTGTCCTCAACGTGCCCATCACGCCCGCGGTACTTCATTTGAGACCCATCGATGCCAATACCGGTTTTACCCTGCTTTTGCAGTGCCCCATTTTTAAGACCGCCTTTGCGCAGGAATTGGAAGGGAATGACCGACCCTTTATGACCAAGATTGCGGAACTCATCAATCAGCCGAACGTCGATGATTTCTGGAATGCCTACAAGGATCGCTTCGATTCCCGCGAGAAATTTGATCAGGGACTGCAGGAACTGCGTCGGGCAACCCTCGACAGCGAGCTTGCGGCAGATACCATCGACCGGCCAGAGCTGTTTGCCCAGGCCGGTGGTACGAAAGAATTCATGAAATCGGTCGACCGGATTAACACCAATGAAGGGGCGCAAGCGTCACTCCAACAGCTCGTCCTGGTGGTTGAACAGTTGCAAAAAGAGGGAGAGCCGGTCCCAACAATATTTGAAAAGGTGCAGAAGGAGATGGGTGTATGAGTAACAGCCGGGGCATTCAATTCAGCATTGGCACACTGCTGCTCGCGTTCACCTTTTTGCTCGGCGGTTGCTGCGCGCTCGAAACGCAACGCTCGCTCGAGCATGCCAAGCAGCTGGCGCAGAAGCAGGACTATACGGCCATCACCGCGATGAAGGTCAGTTGCGAGGAATCTTGCGACGGATGCAATCAACTGCATCTCCTGAAAGGCGACGCCTGTTATCGACTGGCAAAACAGGGCCAAGAACCGGTGAAGAACTATTCCTGTGCTGCGACAGAACTCACGACTGGTATACAGCAGACCAAACAGTGGCAAATGGAAACGTTTAATCTGAATCGGCCACAGAACTACGAAAATCTGTGCGAATCGCTGCGCAACTGGCGAGATTTATCAAAGGGCAGCGAGGCCGACGCCATCGATGCCCGTCTACTGCAGACCGCGCAGGAATTTCGTAGCGCGGAGCCGGGCAACGCCTGCGCAACCTATTTCCTGAACAATGCCCGTTATGCACAACTGCATTCCTGCCTGCTGCATCCGGATAAATGTCCATCCCTGTGTGCAGACCTGCAGGCGATGCTTGAGCAACTAAACGATGCGGCGCCAACGGCATCAGGGTCGCATTGTGAACCGAACATTCAGGAAATTAAAAAAGAGGTCGCAAAGGCCAAAGAACTCATGAGTTGCCGGTAACGATCTTTGCTGCATCTAACAACAGGGGGCATCCATGTCATATACCCGTGCGCTGAAATATACATTTCCCCTGATCAGCGGTGAGGACGTATTCCAGTTACAGCAGCGGCTGCTGGATTTGGGACTGAACACAGTCGGTCAGCCGGATGGAATATTCGGTCCGCAATCGGATGCGGCGGTCCGAACATTCCAGCAGTCGCGGGGCATGAAGATCGACGGCATTGTCGGCCCTCTGACGTGGACGACGCTGTTTGAAGAGACCACACGTGACACCGCGCTCGAGAAGATCGAGAAGATAAAGAACGATTTGATTCAACCACACCAATTCCGGGACAGTGTACTTTGGCAACTCAGCGCAGAGGGGATCATCATCGACAAGAAGCAGCCGCCGGAAGCCACGGGCGGTGAGCCGAATACGGTACGCAGCGTCTGGCAGCGCTTCGGTGAGCCCATCGAACAGTGGTCGCAGAAATTCGGTGTGCCGGTGGAACTCATCATCGCCACGATCTGCACGGAAACCAGCGGTGATCCGTCCGCTCTGCGCAAGGAGCCGGGCTATGTTTCCGATGAGCAAACGCCGAACAAGATCTCTCCCGGCCTCATGCAGACACTCATCTCGAACGCGCAACAAACACTCGGTGATAAAACCATCAATCGTGAATGGCTGCTGAAGGCGGAAAACTCCATCCGCGCCGGTACGGCCTACATCGCGTCGCAGTGGACCAGCACCAACTTCGATCCGCCGAAGGTCGCATGTGCCTACAATGCTGGCGGGATTTACTATAACGAGTCCGCCGCCAATCGCTGGAAGATGCGGCAGTTTCCCATCAATAGCTCGGAACACGCGGACCGGTTCGTCAAGTGGTTCAACGATTGCTTTGTCATGTTCAGCAAAGATGGTCTGAGCCCGCAGGTCAGCTTTTATCGCCTATTGAAGGCGGTCTGAGGAACTGCCTGATTTCAATCCGCACCGTGCAATCGGGCAGGGAGAGCACGAACCGGGGTCGTCTTCCTCTACATGAAACCACAGGAGATCGTCTATAGACGAGACTACGCATGGCCAAGGATTATTCACTGCTGTCGTGGAATGTCGAACACTTCAAGGGTATCGCCAATCGCGTGGCGCGCGTGGTTGGCGTGCCCAAGAAATAAAACCCAGATGTTTTTGCGCTCTACCAAGAGCGCGCCCAATACCTGGTCGAACGGCAGCAAGTCAAAAACCCCGCCGAGCAATCTCGACCATGTGGCCGCCGCGAGCCATCTTAAGTTCCGTTCTCTGGCCGGCACGGATGTGGCGGTACGCGGCTGGCCGGAACTCGCGACTCCGGCCCAACAGGACAAGTGGATCAGCGAGCACTCGGACCACGCGCTTCTGTAGCTCGAGGTGCAGCGTGTCTGAGGAGATGCCTCGGATCGGGCCGGGAAATTGGACCAGAGGGCACTTACTGGGTGTCAGAGAGCAGCCTGGCCTGATGCGTGAAATCTTTCCTTCTCACTCGGATTTTTCTTTTTCGCTTGTTTTGGCGATCGTTGCCTTAAAAATTGCCCCATAGGATGCCAGAGGCTCCAGATCCTGCTTGGTGGCGGGCACGAGACCGCCATAACCCAGCTTCATAATGAAGTCGCGGCCTTCCGGTGTTTCGCGCACGAATTTCAGGATCGCCTGGGTTAGCTGCGCAACTCGTTGGGGCGGCAGGCCCGGGTTGGCGAGATACACCACGCCCGGCGCTGCACCTTTCTTCCAGGTTTGGATGACACGCACACCTGCTTGTGCGGCCGCAGGCATCTGCAGCAAGGCGCGATCAGACACGATTGCAGCCGCCACTTCACCGGAGATCACATGGTTCACCGCGACACTGTGGTTGGACAGGTGTTTGAGATTCACATCCTTGCCGGGATCGAGCCCGGCCTCGTGCAGCATCTGCACGGCCTGCATGGCAATGATCGCCAGGGGATCAGGCAGTGCAACCGCCTCGCCGCGCAGATCTTGTATGCGCGTCAGGCTGCTGTTTTTTGCCACTACGAGTACTGGACATGTGTCGACAAGCGGCCGCAGCATCGGCACATAATCGGATTCGGCGTAGGCCAAGTAGGCCGTACTGGCGACAGTAATGATGACCGGGTACTCGCGCCGCTGGGTGCGTTCATAGAAGCTCTTATAGTCGGGCGCTGTCACGAACATGACCGGTTGCCCCAGATGCCGATCCAGGAATGCGCGCAGCGGCTGATAATTCTGTACCAGTGTGGTGGCGGTCAGAAACGGTGCCACTGCCAGCTCAAGAGGTTCGCGCGGCTGGCGATCGGGGCCCGGCCCGGCATGGGCGACGGCGACCGACAACAGGAACAGCACTAGCGCATGCCGCATCAAGCAATTTCTGATTGTCGTCATCGGGGTTCGGAAGAAGATGTTTGTAGAGAATTGTTGCTGCAAAGACCAATGGCAGGTTTGCCGGCGTTACCGTCAGGGTGCATGGCCAAGTGTATCGGCATGATGATCAGATCAGACATGATCCCGTGCAGGCTGATATAGATATATAAACAATTATGGCACTGATCGGCGGGACCGCTACCGGATACAGCTATATATCCCGCGCAGCTGAGTCTGTTAAAGTAAATGAAATAGCTTGGTCCGTTCCGCGCCTAGCGATGCGTGACTAGAAAGGGGGGTCGGTGTCTGTTCTTCAGGTCAGCCCAGCTTCGCGGCTTGCTGGAATCGCCCCAGTTCCACGAATGTACGGCCGCGGAGCCCGTTGCCATCGTGTGGCCCGGACAATGATGGCCGGTTTCATTGGTTTCGCACTACTGAGTGCGAGCGCAGTCCGGGCTGCCGAATCCGTTCTGGAGGTCGGGGTTTTTCCCTACCTGAGTACACAGGCCATCCTGACGACCTATCAGCCGGTGCGGTCGCACCTCGAGACAGCACTCAAACGGCCGGTGCAGCTGTCCACCGCGCAAGACTTTTCGGCGTTCGTCGCGCGCACACAGCGCGGCGACTACGATCTGGTGATCACCGCGCCGCACTTCGCCCGCCTCGCGCAGCGCGAGGCGGGCTACGTGCCACTCGCACAGTACACACGCGAGCTGCGTGGCATTGTGGTCGTCGCCGCGAACAGCCCGGTAAAGTCAATTACGGAGCTGCGTGGCCAGTCGATCGCGACGCCGAGCCGGCTGGCGATTGTCTCGATGATGGGGTTGCGGCTGCTTGCCATCGGTGGTCTGAGGCCCGGGCGTGACTTCAGCTTGCAGGTGGCGTCATCGCACACCAGCGCAGTATTGTCCGTGAAGAATGGCGAGAATGCCGCGGCCCTCACTGAAGCCGGCACCCTACAACAGATGCCGGTCGAACTCGCACGCAGTGTGCGGGTGTTGGCCACCACCGGACGGGTTCAGAATGCGGTCTATCTCGCCCATGCACGCCTTGGCCGCGCCGAGCGCGAGCGATTGCAGACCGAGTTGCTACGTTTCGCGAAGGATACCGAGGCGGGCCGCGCGTTCTTGAAGTCGAGCGGGTTTGGGGGTTTGCGCGCGGTGACGGAGAAGGATTTGCATGTGCTCGATTCGTACATGGACGAACTCAAGGAACAGATGTGGGCAACGCGATGAACTGGCGGTTTTTCACGAGCACGCTGCGGTTCAGGTTGGTGTTCGCCAGTGTCGTGGTCGAGGTCATCCTGCTCGGGTTACTGGTCTTCAACAGTCACCGGCTGATCGAGAGGAATCTGATCGAGCAGACACAGATTCGCATCGCCGAGCTCCAGCCCCTGCTGAATGCGGCATTGGCCGGACCACTTGCCGCGCGTGACTACGCGACCCTGGCGGACATTCTCGATGCCAGCCGGAGGAAGGAGGGCCTTGATTATCTGGTGCTGCTCGACCACCGCGGCAAAGTGGTGGCCGCGGCCGGCTGGGACATGCAGCTGCCGCTACCGATGCTCGATCGAGATGTCGGCGATCGTGACGCCGACGGCAGCAATCGTTACGACACCCAGATGCCCATCACCCTGGCCGGTCAGCAATACGGCATCTTGCGTTACGGCCTGTCCACGGCATTACTGATCTTGGCCAAGCAAACTCTGCTGCAACAGAGCCTACTGATCGCGGCGGTGGAGGTGTCACTGTCGGTACTCCTGCTCGCCTTGATCGGTGCCTGGCTGACGCGCAATCTGGAGCAGCTCGCGGTCGCCAGCCGTCAGGTTGCCGCTGGAGACTTCCATGTCAATCTGCCGGTGCGCAGTCGTGACGAAGTCGGTGCGCTCACGGAAGCATTCAATACCATGTCCGGCGCGATTCGCCAGAAGCTGACAGAGCTGCAGGCCGGTAACGCGCGTCTGCATGCCATCGCCGATTATACCTATGGCTGGGAAAACTGGTTTGCGCCGGAGGGCAAACTGCTGTGGGTTAATCCTTCCGTCGAACGGCTCACCGGCTACACGCAGGCGGAGTGCCAGGCCATGGCGGGCTTTCCGTTCTCGGTGATGGCGAAGGAAGATGTCGAACGTGCGCGCGTCGAGTTCCAGCAGGCCGCGCGCGGCGGCACTGGCAGTAACTTCGAATTTCGCGTGCGTCGCAAAGATGGCTCGGAGTTCTGGGCGGCGGCTTCCTGGCAGCCGATCTACGGGGTACGTGGCGAGTTCCTCGGACATCGTTCGAGCATCTGGGACATCAGCGAGCGCAAGCATTTCGAACTTGCCCTGCAAGAAAAAGTCACGGCCCTGGAACAATCCGAGGAAAAACAGAAGCTCCTCGTCCGCACCACCCGCGAGGAACAGGCGCGCCTGAATCACCTGCTGTCCGCGATGAACATCGGCATCCTGTTCGAGGATGGCCAGCACCGGGTGGTCTACTCCAATCCGGCTTTCCGGCGCGTCTGGCTGATTCCCGAATCGATCGACCTCCTCGGGAGGACCACGAAGGAAGTGATGCAGCATTCGGCCAACATCCTGTCTCGGCCAGATAACTTTTCCAAGCATATCCTGGACGTGCTGGGCACGCATGAAGTCAGCGAAAACTTCGAGATCGTGCTGTCGGATGGTCGTGTGCTCACGCAGCTTTCCTACCCGGTGCATGATGCGGAAGAGCGGTTTATCGGCCGGCTGTGGATCTACGAGGACGTGACGCGTGAACGCCAGACCGCCGAGCAGCTTATTTATCTGGCCGAGCGCGACTCGCTGACCGGCCTCTACAACCGCCACCGCTTCCAGATGGAGCTTGGACGCAAGCTCGCCGAAACTGAGCGGCGCCGGTCGCAGGGAGCGCTGCTGTTCTTCGACCTGGACGAATTCAAGTACATCAACGACACCTTTGGTCACCGCGCTGGTGATGCCATGCTGATCCGGGTCGCGGGCGAGGTCGGCGCCCTGGTGCGACGCAACGAAGTGATTGCCCGACTTGGCGGCGATGAATTCGCCGTGCTGATGCCAGATGCGGAGGAAGCGCAGGCCGTACAGCTCGCGGAGCGCATCATTCGTGCGGTTTCCCAGATCCCCTTTCGCTTTGAGCAGCAGAATCTCCGGCTCACGACCAGTCTCGGCATCGCCCTCTATCCGCAGCATGGTTCCGACACGGAGGAACTGGTGGCGCGCGCCGATGCTGCCATGTATCAGGCCAAGGACGCCGGCAAGAACGCCTGGCGGATCTATCGCCCGGAGAGCGATGCCTCGCGCGAAATGCTCGACCGGTTGTCGTGGCAAGAACGCATCCGCCATGCTCTGGAGAATAATCTTCTGCGCCTGCATTATCAGGGCGTGTACCGCGCGGCCGACGGGACCTTGAGTCACCTGGAGGTGCTGGTGCGCATGCTGGACGAGACCGATCCGGAACGAATCATCATGCCCGGGCATTTCATCGGTTATGCCGAGAAGTCCGATAAAATTCGCGATATCGACCGTTGGGTAATTGCCGAAAGCGTAAAAATGCTGGCGCGGTCCCCAGACATGCCGTCACTGGCCGTCAATATCTCCGGACGTTCGTTCGATGACCCGACACTGCCGCAATACATCGCCGAGCAACTCAGTCAGCGGCGCGTGGCGCCTGCACGGCTGCTGGTCGAGCTCACCGAAACCTCGGCCGTATCCGATCTGCACGATGCCCAGCGTTTTATCGAAGCCCTGCGCCAGACCGGTTGTCTGGTGTGTCTGGATGATTTCGGCACGGGTTTCTCGTCATTCGCCTATCTCAAGCATCTGCGTGCCGATGTGCTCAAGATCGATGGGCTGTTCATCCGCGACCTGCCGAACGATCGCGACAACCAGGTTTTCGTCAAGGCCATCGTCGATGTCGCGCGGGGCATGCGCAAGGCAACCATCGCCGAATTTGTCGAGGATGCCGAAACGCTCGAGATGCTCAGGCACTTCGGCGTGGACATGGCGCAGGGCTATCACCTCGACATGCCACGCGGCAATCACCCGGCGGTCATCGCCCACCTTGTTTGATGGCCCTTGTTCCAGCAGGTGCGTCGATGGTGTATGGGAATGCACCAAGCATGGAGAACGTTCCGGATCGGGTTTACGTGAGCGCGCCGTGGCGGCGCGCGATGGCCTCGATCTCCGGGCGTGACGGGTAGGTGTCGAGATTCTCGGTGAGATAGATCCGCCACTCATCGAAACGGCGCGCCAGTGCGCCATCGGTACCATGACAGCCGAGTACGCGCACCATCGCGTCGCCGATCTTCCACGGGCCATCGCCCTTGACGATGCCTTCCACCACATGCACACCCAGATGCGGATTCCCCAGGTGCCAAAAGAGATCGAAGTACACGAGACCACGCGTATGCGGGAAACGCTCGGCCATGACGTGCATGTCGCCCGTTGGCAGGTGGATGAGGAGCGGGGCGGTGACGCTGAACAGGTTGGCCATGACGGTTCCCTTGCAGGCGGCGATTGTATGGCGAGAATGGATAGCCGGCTAGTGCGGGAATAATCACACGCTGGTGCGTGTTTACTCCGTACGTCTGCTTGCTACCGGTGTGGCAATTGACCCAAAATGACCGCGCTGCGACACCACCGCGCAGATTTTCTAACAACAAGGAGATGAACCATGAAGCACGCTCGCAGTTCTCACTGCATTCTTTTCGCCTCGGTCTGCCTCATGGGCGGCACGGCGTTCGCCGCCGAGCCGGAGGACATCATCAAGTACCGTCAGAATGTCATGAAGTCGCAGGGCGCACACCTGGCCGCGGCCGGCGCGATCATCAATGGCAAGGTGGATTTCAAGGGTCAGCTCGGCGATCACGCCAAGGCACTGCAGTCAACCACCAAGGACATCCCAAGCCTCTTCCCGAAGGATTCGGACTTCGGCGAGACCAAGGCGCTCGACGCCGTGTGGCAGAAGAACGCCGACTTCCAGAAGCTCGCGAAGGACACCCAGCAGAAGGCAGACGCACTGGCCAAGGCGGTCGCGGCCAATGATTCCAAGAATTACAGCGCGCGCTTCAAGGATGTGGCCGACAGTTGCAAGGCCTGTCACAAGGATTTCCGCAAGGAAGAGAATTAACGCCAGCACATAATGTGTGTGCGTGGGCGTCTTGTACTGTTGGCGGGGCTGCTGTTGGCGGCCCCGCACGCCGTGGCGGCAGGCACGTCGCCGACCGACCCGCGACCGCCATGGATGGCGGAAGTGCGGGAAACGCAGGAGCAGTTTTTCCGCCTCATCAAGCAGGGAGAATATATTTACCACGCGGCTGGTTGTTATGGCTGCCATACCGACGAGAAACATGCCGGCAAGCTGCTCGCCGGTGGGCATGCGCTGGCGACGCCATTCGGTACCTTCTATACACCTAATATCACGCCCGACCCAGAAACCGGCATTGGACGCTGGAGTGAGCAGGATTTTATCCGCGCCCTGCGCGAAGGCATGAGCCCGGCAGGTGATCACTACTATCCGTCGTTTCCCTACCCGTCGTACACAAAACTCAAGGATGAGGATCTGCGTGCGCTCTGGACCTATCTCAGGTTCCAGCCTCCGGTGAAGCAGGTCAACCGCAAGCACGACCTCAAGTGGTTCGCGCGCGCCCGTTCATTTGTCGGATTGTGGAAGGTTTGGTACTTCACCCCCGGGGCGTACAAGCCAGTCGCGGCAATATCCGCCGCCCGGAACCGCGGCGCCTACCTGGCCGAGGCCGCGGCGCACTGCGGCGAATGCCATACACCGCGCACTGCGCTTGGCGGAATCAAGCCCGGGATGCACTATGCCGGCACGCGTGACGGTCCGGACGACAGCGTGGTGCCGAACATTACGCCCGACAGGAAAACCGGTATCGGCCGCTGGCGCGCGAGTGAACTCGCCGAGTATCTGGAAACCGGCATGACCCCAGACGGTGACTCAGCCGGCGATCTGATGGCCGAGGTGATAGACAATGGTCTGAAGTATCTACGCAAGGAAGACCTGGCGGCAATCGCTGAGTACGTGCTGTCGCTGCCGCCGGTTGAGCACTCGGTGCATAAGGTCAAGAAGCCGGTAAAGAAAGAAGAGTTCGAATAACCCGCAGGTCAGCCAGTGAATTTCGGCTGCGGCATCTACCTTCGTGGCTGTGGTAAAATTCCGTGCCATACGAAACCGGTGCCAGTGGTGGCACTGTTGGCTGGAGTGACTTCATGTTGGACCTTAATCTGCGTGACCTGGGCGAGGCGGAGCGTGTTGCACTCTCCCGAGCCATTGTCGAACTGCTCAACCAGTGGGGTGTGGATGGAGCGGGTCAGGTCGCGCTGCTGGGCCTGCCGCCCGACACCAAGCCGCGTGTCCTGCGCCGCTATTACGAGAACACCGCATTGCCCAACTTACCGGATATCAATGAACGCATCGATCATCTGCTGGGCATTGCCGATGCCCTGCGCACCTCGAACCCGTGCAACGCCTCGGCGGGATCGATCTGGCTGCATTCGGTGAACTACCGCTTCGACAACCGCACGCCACTCGACGCCATGGTCCAGGACGGTCTCGGTGGGCTACTGGCAGTGCGCATCCACCTCGACTGTGCCTACGACTGGAACCTGAGCGGCTCGCGCTACTGAACAGCGGCTTGATACCGATCTATTCCGAATCGTAGTTGTGTGTGATCTCCTCGTCGCGCTGTATATCCCGTAGGGCAATCACTTCAAGCGTGTCGTAGTAAATGGCATTCGGCTCATCACTGTGGTTGATGTACTTGAGCTGGCACTGAACCTCGACGGCTTTGCGCTCTGTTAACCACAATACATACGGCCCATCGGCTGTTGTCGGCCGCCCTTCGATCTGACCGATCAGGGTGCCGGCCTTGATACGCTTGCGCGCAAACAATCCCTTGCCGTGAATATTGCTGGTGGTTACATATATCAGTGATTCATCGATTAATTTATTCATCACATTTCCCAGTTTTCTGAATAGATTGTCATTCCCGCGTGCGCAGCATGATGGTTGGGTCACGATCCACGGCTTGCTGGTTCCATCGGTCAAGCAGGGTGGGGTCCTGCCACACCCTACCTGGTTAGAGCAACACCTGTTCGATCCCACCGTGCGTGACGTTCTGAATAAATTGCTTCTGCCAGTTGTCACCGAGCAGGCGGTTGGCGAGTTCCACGACGATGTAGTCGGTCTCCAGGCCAGTGTCATGGCGGTAGCGCGATAGGCCTTGCTGGCAGGCCGGGCAGGAGGTGAGCATCTTCACGTTGCCGGCGTGCGCGCTGTCTTGGCCAGTCAGCTGTTTGATGCCGGCATGCAACTCTTCTTGTTTACGCGAACGCACCTGCGTGGCGATGTCCGGGCGCGCGACCGCAAAGGTTCCCGCCTCGCCGCAGCAACGGTCGGACAGCAGCACCTCCTGGCCAAGCAGTTTGCCGGCCACACCGGTAGAGCTGTAGGTTTTCATCGGCGTGTGGCAGGGCTCGTGGTAGAGGTATTGCACCCCCGGCACGCCGTCGAGGCGGATGCCTTTCTCCATCAGGTACTCGTGGATGTCGAGCAGGCGGCAGCCGGGGAAGATCAGCTCGAATTGGTATTTCAGCAATTGGTCCATGCAGGTGCCGCAGGACAAGATCACGGTCTTGATGTCGAGGTAGTTGAGCGTGTTCGCGACGCGGTGGAACAGCACGCGGTTGTCCGTGGTGATCTGGAGGCCCTTGTCGGTTTCACCGGAAGACGTTTGCGGATAGCCGCAGCACAGATAACCGGGTGGCAGCACCGTTTGTGCGCCGACCTTGTAGAGCATGGCGAGAGTGGCGAGCCCCACTTGGCTGAACAGACGCTCCGAGCCGCAGCCCGGGAAGTAGAACACGGCCTCCGACTCGTCGCTGGCGCGCACCGGATCGCGCAGGATTGGAACGGTCTTATTGTCTTCAAGTCGCAGCAACTGGCGCATGGTGCCGGACGGCACATTGGCCGGCAGCGGCTTCTTTACGAACTCAATCACCTGCGCGGTGATCGTGGGCGCACCGGTGGTGGCCGCTGGACGTCGCTTCAGCGCCAACAGCCCGGTGCCTTTGGCCAGCGTGTACCCCAACCGTTGCGCGGCATAGCCCCAGTCGATCACGACCTTCTTCAGGAAGCCGACCGTCGCCGGATCGGTGGCATTGAGGTAAGCCATGGAAAGCCAAGTGGCTGGGCTGGTGCGCTTCTGGCCGCGCTCCTTCAGAATCTGACGCATGCGCACCGTGACATCGCCGAAGTCGATGTTCACCGGACACGGGCTGAGGCACTTGTGGCAGACGGTGCAGTGGTCGGCGACGTCGTTCAGCTCTTCAAAGTGCCGCAGCGAGATGCCGCGACGCGTTTGCTCCTCGTACAGGAATGCCTCGATGATCAGCCCGGTGGCGAGAATCTTGTTGCGCGGCGAGTACAGCAGGTTGGCGCGCGGTACGTGCGTGGCGCACACCGGTTTGCACTTGCCGCAGCGCAGGCAATGGCGAATGGCATCGTTCAGTTCACCGAGCGCGCTCGCTTCGAGAATGATCGCTTCCTGCTGCACCAGTCGCAGCGACGGCGTCCAGGCGCGCGTCAGGTCCGCGCCCGGCAGGAGTTTGCCGCGGTTGAAGTGCCCGTGCGGATCAATCTTTTGCTTGTAGGCCGAAAAGGCCGTGACGGTCTCCGGCGCCAGATATTGGAGCTTGGTGATGCCGATGCCGTGTTCGCCGGAGATCACGCCATCCAGGCGCGCGGCCAGCGCCATCACCCGGGCCACAATCAGGTCGGCCGCGTGCAGCATGGCGTAGTCGTTCGAGTTTACCGGGATGTTGGTGTGCACATTGCCGTCACCGGCATGCATGTGGGTGGCTACGAACAGACGGCTGGAGCGGGCGTTCTGGTGGAGGCGGTCGAGTTCAACATGGACCGGTTCCAGTTCCCGCCCGGTGAAAATACTCTTCAACGGGCGTTCGACCTCGGCGCGATAGGAGATGCGCAGGTCACGACGCAGCAGCAGATTGAGCACGCGGTCCTCCGGGTGAATGCACGCGGCGACAGCGCTGCCCAGCAGATCGCGATGCTGTTCGGCCGGTTCGTCGAGTACGGCGAGCAGTTTCTGCCAACGTGCCTGCACCTGGTCGAGGAGATCGAGCGCGCGGCGTTCCTTGCCGGAAAGCATGGCGTCCGCCTCTTCGACGTTTTCAGTGTCGGGGCGGTAGGCCGGGCAGCTCGCCAGAGTCGCCACGTAGTCGCGCACCGCATCAATGATGCGCAACTTGTTCTGGATGCTCTGCTCGATGTTGATACGTTCGATGCCCTCGGCATATTCGGCCAGGCGTTCGAGCGGGATGACCACGTCTTCGTTGATCTTGAAGGCATTGGTGTGCGCCGCGATGGCGGCGGTGCGCGCCCGGTCTGCCCAGAAACGCCTACGTGCCTCGGGACTGACGGCGATGAAGCCCTCGGCGTCGCGCGCATTGGCGAGCCGCACGACCTGTGAGGCGGATTCGGCTACGGCGTTCTCGTCGTCGCCGGCGATGTCCACGAGCAACACCATTTTTGGGCGCTCACGCCGTGCCGCCTTGGTGCTGTAATTCACGGCGCGCACGTAACGATCGTCCAGATGTTCAAGGCCGGCGAGCAACACGTCGTGACGCCTGTCCAGATAATTCTTGGTCTCGACGATGGCCGGCACGGCCTTGCCAAGATCATGGCCGAAGAATTCGAGACACACGGTGCGCGTGTGCGTCGGCATGCGGTGCAGTACAAACACCGCCGAGGTGATGAGTCCGTCGCAACCTTCCTTCTGTACGCCCGGCAGACCGGCGAGGAATTTGTCGGTCACATCCTTGCCGAGTCCGAGTTTGCGGAACACCTGGCCCGGAATGCGCAGCAGCGCAGGCTCGCCGCTGCGCGTTTTCCCGTCAGCGGCATAGTGCGTGATGCGGAACGTGACCTGCTCCTGCTCGTGGATCTTGCCAAGGTTGTGATGCAGCCGTTCGACCTCCAGCCACTGTGCGTCCGGCGTGACCATGCGCCAGGACACCAGGTTGTCGAGCGTCGTTCCCCACAGCACCGCCTTTTTGCCGCCGGCGTTCATGGCGATGTTGCCGCCAATGGTGCAGGCATCCTGCGAGGTGGGATCGACGGCAAAGCTCAGGCCCTGCGATTCGGCGAGCTTTGTGACCTGCAGGGTGATGACCCCGGCCTCGGCGCGAACCGTGGGCACGGCCTCGGCCACGCCTTCCAGCCTGCGCCGCTCAATGGCACCCAGCGCGTCGAGTTTCTCGGTATTGATGATGGCGGTGTCCTGGTAGAGCGGCACGGCACCGCCGGTATACCCGGTACCGCCGCCTCGCGCGATAATGGTGAGCCCGAGCTCGATGCAGGCCGCAACCACGTCGCGGACCTCGGCCTCGCTGTCCGGGGTGATCACGACCAGCGGAAACTCTACCCGCCAGTCGGTGGCATCGGTGACGTGCGAGACCCGCGCCAACCCGCTGAAGTCGATATTATCGCGATGCGTGACGCGCGCCAGGCGGCGGCGTACCGCACGGCGTAACTGCTCCTGGCGCGGGAATCCGGCCTCGAACTCGGCTACGGCCGCGCGGGTCCCAGCGACCAGTTGCAGGGTCAGCGGGTTGCTGTCGGCACGTGCTTCGATCTGAGCGAGACGATGGTGCAGGGCGTTGATCAGCAGTTCACGTCGGTCGCGGTTTTCGAGCAGGTCATCCTGGATGTAGGGATTGCGAACGATGACCCACATGTCCCCCAGCACCTCGAACAACATGCGCGCGCTGCGACCGGTGCGCCGTGAGCCGCGCAGACGGTTGAGCACATCCCACATCGCTTCCCCGAGGAACCGGATGACAATCTCGCGGTCCGAGAAGGAGGTGTAATTGTAAGGGATTTCACGGATACGCATGGGAAAACTGTGTACACGGCCACGCTGGATCAGTGGCACATTGTACCACGGCAACGAGTCGGTTCCCGCGCAAAGGAATGATATCGGAGCAGGCAGCGTCTTTGTAGAATGGTATTTGGCCCTCCACCGCGACTGCCGTGGACGCCAATGCCGATTCCCCATGAACAGCACAGGGCCAATTATGACAGCACGACGGATTTTGGCGGCATTGATTGGTTCGCTGATGACGATAACCGCCTGGGCGGGGGCGCCCGATATCCCGCTGCGGGACCTGGATGGCCGCGCGCGCAATGTCAGTGAATTCATCGGGCACGACAAGTGGACCATCGTGGTCACCTGGGCACATGACTGCCGTATCTGCGATCTCGAGATACACGAAATGGCGATGTTCCATAGCGCGCACCAGGACAAGGACGCCATCGTGTTGGGCATCACGCTCGATGGTCGCGAGCAACGCAAGGAGGCGCGTGCGTTTGTGCAGCGCCACAAGCTGCGATTTGCCAATCTCATCACTAAGCCGTCACAGGAGGTGATGATGAAATTTGGCGCTGGCAAGTTCGTCGGCACGCCGACCTACTATGTGTACGATCCAAAGGGCGAAATTGTCGGCCAGAACATCGGGCCGTTGACGCGTGCGGAAGTCGAGGAGTTCATCACGTCTTTCGACCAGGGGTCGCCGCATGACGAGTGATACATCAGACGCTGAATCCTTGCTGACAGTCGTTATGAACGGGCAGGCGCTGATCGAATATGACCGGCGCAAATCGCTGGCCTCGCGCCAGCGTCTGTTCCTCGATCACATGGACCGGGATATGGACAGCGGCTTCAGTCTGGACGGTCGGCACGAAGCATCCCCCGATCTTGTGACGCGCGCCCGGTTCGTGGCCACCACCCTGGTGGAGGCGCTGGAAGCGCAGAACGACAGTGTGGCGGCGGCGACCTGTGCCTATCTGGCGCTCCGGCTGCCGGACCTCAAACAGGTGCGGGCGGACAGGAAAGATGGGCAGATGCTCATCGATCTGGTGTTCGATGCATCGCATGTCCAGACCCAGACCGTGCAATTCATTCGCCCTGGAGGCGGGAGCGGACTGCATTGAATCCGACTGCGTATAAACCCTTAGCAAGTCCGTCTTAAGCCGGATTGGCAATGTGTGTGTGGTCGGTTAAGGTCGACATCTGAGGGCTCGATTTTTTTCCGCAATCTGAAGAAGCCAATCGGCTATGATGGACATATTTGCGCGGCATGGCACGGGACTACCGCTGGAAACGACTTCACCTTTTTGACGCAAATCAAAGACGGTTTGGTTGCGACGCGTATATTTTTATTTTTCAAAAATGCAACAAGGAGGGGAGCAACATGGAACACCGCTGGAGTAGTCGTAAATCAATTCAGGGGTCAGTCATGCTTGCGCTGCCACCGTGGGATAAACTCCGGGCCGACATCCACGACATCAGCCTGGGCGGCCTGGCTGTGAAAAGCCCAGCGCAATTGATCGCGGTCAACACGGTCGCCACCTTGTCATTCCTGCTGGAACGTGATGGGCGTGTGAGCCATCACCGTTTGAGCGCGCAAGTCGCACACAGCGATCCGATGCGTACCGGATTCCTGTTCCTGGAACCGGGAAACGAAACGTTGCATGTGCTGCGCGAAATGCTCTATTCGCCAGCGAACAATTTGTCGGCCTCCATCGCTGGACAACCCTGTGTGGCCTGAGTTAATCCGCGTCCATGAGGCTATGACGAGCATATCAATCGAGGTGTTATAACAAGGAGGTTTCCGTGGCCATCGCACCAACCGTTTCCGGCTATCTGCAATCGCGCCATGTTTCCTATGATGTCATTATGCATGCCTACAGTGATTCGACCCGGAAGGTGGCCGAGACGGCGCATGTGCCGCCCAAACAGCTGGCGAAGGCAGTCATCCTGAACGACCGACGCGGTTTCCTGATGGCGGTGGTTCCGAGCGATCGGCATGTCAGTCTCAACGATCTTTGGAAGAAGCTTGGGCGCCGATTGAGTCTGGCGCCAGAGAGCCGCATTGTCCCAGTATTCCGCGACTGCGAATCCGGCGCGATTCCGCCGCTCGGGCCGGCCTACGGTATGGACACCATCGTGGACGACAGCCTGGTCGGTCAGCCGGAGGTCTATTTCGAATCCGGTGATCACCGCGGCCTGATCCGTGTGGGCGGCGAGGAATTTCTTGCGCTGCTACGGGATGCGATGTACGGACAGTTCGCTCACTGAGCGTTGTTTCCCCCAAACGCCGCCTCGGCCTCACGTCTGAGCGCCTCCGGGTCGTCGCTGTAGCGTGGCGAAAAGTGCAACGGCACCAGGTGTTTTACCCCAGCGGCCCGCGCCAGCGTTCCCGCCTGGCGGGCGGTCAGATGGAAGCGCGCAGCTGCCCGGGCCACATCCTCATTCAGAAAGACACTTTCGATGAACAGGGTGTCCGCGTTATGCGCGAGGTGGATGATGCGGCGCGCATTTTCCGCGTGATAAACCGCATCCACCACGTAGACAATCTTCTGCCCCGACACGATCCGCAATACCTCGCCGCGTAGCTGTCCAACGGATAGCATTCGCTCGTGTTCGCCGCTGTGATCGCGCCAGTGAATCCGGACCGGTGTGTCGTCCGGCACTTGCTGGCGTACCAGGCGTTTGAGATCCTTGAGCCACGGCCCGGTGGGAAGGCCGAGTTCCTGCAGGCGGTTCTTCCAGACGTTCAGGTGCAGCTTTTCCTCAAGCGCGTAACCGAGGCAGGGGATGTCGTGATCGAGCATCACGGCACGTACCACAAAGCCATCTTCATCGAGCAGAATCCCATCCGGTGCCGGGACAAGGTCGAGCGGTTCACGCTGGAAGCGCGTGCGGCAACGGAACCGGGCGCGATGCAGGGTCTCATCTGTGTGCAATTCGGCGGCGGTGAGTGTGAAATCGGTGGGGTAGTTGTGCACCAGGTTCCAGGAATAGGCGGCGAGTTTGTGCTCGACCTGGTCGACAAAGCCGGGCGGTCCGTACAACGTGAGTTCACGCTCGCGCCCGAGGCACAGTCGCAACAGCCGGTCGAAGCCGGCGAAGTGGTCCATGTGGGTATGGGATACGAACACGTGCGAGAGCCGCAGGATCTTGCGCGCCGGCAGCGCGGCGAGATCGCCGAGATCGAACAGCAGTGCACGCCGTTCGAAGAGGAAATCCACGTACACGGCGGGATCACCGAACGGATCGTTGACCGGCTGGGGATGGAAGAGCGGCGTCATACTGGCTCCACACGTTTCCGTGGGAACCGATCTTAGCACGTGGCCGTCAGCCGGCGGCCTGCGGCGGGAACACGCGCGGCACGCCAAACTCGTGACGACCGGGATGCAGGCGTTTGTAATTGCGGATCATGATGATGGTGCGCAGTATGGCCGCCTCGTCGATCATCGGGATATCGAGGGCCACGCGGATAGCGCGGCCGTGGGCGGTTTCGCCGCCGATCTCCAGGAACGCGGTGCGCTCCATCGGTTGTGCCGATTCCGGCTGCTCAGCGTGATAGTGCGCCAGGGTGACCAGCGTGGTGTCCCAGATGATTTCCTGATTCTGGAGCCTGCCGGTAAAAGCGAAGCGTGCCTGACTGGACTCGGGCGGGGCGAGCAGGTTGTAACGAATACCGTGAAACTCGCGCGCAAGCGGGTAGGGTTGAGCCATGGGTGCGCGGTGAATGGTCTGCCCGAGAGCTCTCGGGCAGGCCGGCACAGTCAGGTGTTACACGCAGCCGGTGGGCTTCGGCAGGCCGCCCCACTTGCAGATCAGTTTCATCGGGCCTTTCTTGAAGACCGCATACAGATCGTTGGTGGTGACGCCCATCTCTTTGGCGAATTTGCGCAGCGGCGGGACCACGCCGTCTTCGTCGTACATGCGCCGCGCCTCGTTGATGTAATGCATGATCTGGTCGTTGATCTCGACACCATCGTTGGCGGCGAGCTGCGGAACAAGTTCTTCGCTCCACACGTCGCGGTCCAGAAGAAAGCCGTCGCCATCCACTTCCAGTTTTTCGATTTGCAGGCCCATCGTAATTTCCTCGTTCTCGGTAATAAGTGAATTCCGTTGTACCCGGTCTGACAGGCGAAACGGGGATTAGTTTATCAAAAAAGTCAGGTATAGAACATCTATTCACATAAGATTAAGGTGGGTATGAAATGCTGTTTTGACTCACCCTACTTAACTCTACGCTAGAAAATGGAGTCCAACCGCAGCGAGCCATGCGCAGCTTCATCCGGCATCCCACTGATATCCCCATCGAGATCAGGCTTGAGGATCAGTCGTGCCAACAGGAGCCGCTGCGGAATGTCAGTCGTGGCGGTTTGTGCTTTCAATTCCCGCAAGCCGCGCCGTTGGGGAGCACTATCGTCGTGCGGATCGCCCTCACCTCGCCGCCATTTGAGGCCGCCTGCCGCGAGGAAACAAATCAACCCGGGGTGCTGCTCGCGTTTGAAGCGGTAAGGCATCTGTCAGCCTGAAGGCGGGAGTTGTTTAGAATACGGCGATGTCGTGACGGGTTTTTCTCCCGCCGGGCCACCGCATGGCGCAATGTGGAGTGGCGATGGCGGGGTGAACAGCACTGTTGAGTGCGGGTGGTAATCCAGTGAAGAGGGGTTTATTCTTCCTATACCTCAATGCGATATCGTCCATCCACCCAATACTAACCAGATAAATAGAATAAAAGTCAGAATAAATGGTTTTCGACCGACCTCTTCAAATTTTGCAATGGTTGTCTCCATACCGATTGCACCCAAGGCCATAGTCAACAAAAAAATGTCTAATGCATGAATACTTGAGATAATCACACTTGGTATGGATATCACTGAGTTCAAGGTGACCGCTCCAACAAATATGAATGCCCACCAAGGGATAATGCTTGAGTGTTCTCGGCGATCGTCATCGGCTGAAGGCGTGCGTATTTTTTCCCAGATGAAGCCTATTATCAGGAGCACCGGCACAAGCATAAGGACGCGAGTCATCTTGACGATTGTTGCCGTCTGAGCAACGGCTGCATTGATCACATTTCCAGCGGCAACCACTTGAGGAACTTCGTGAACCGATGAACCAATGTATCTGCCAAATGATGCGTCCGAAAGATTGTGTGGTAAGTAAGCGTATATAAATGGGTAGAGGAACATAGAGATTGTTCCAAACAAAACAACGGTAGAGACAGCCACCGCAGTCTTGGCGTGAGACGTTCGAAGAACAGATTCTGCAGCAAGAACAGCTGAAGCACCGCATATGGCAGGTCCAATACTGCACATCAATGACATCTCCGGATCCATTTTCAATAGCCTGGTGCCAATGAAATATCCGATGATCAAAGTGCCCGTAACCATGATGCTATCTGCAATAAAGCCGAGCATGCCTTGCTCAGCGATTTCCTGAAAAGTGAAAGAAAATCCCAATAGAATAATAGCAAGCCGCAAAATGTATTTTGTGCAATATCTAACGCCCTGAGCCCAGCCGATTGGGAGTTGTGAACTCAGAGTATTGCCGTAAAAGAGTCCGATTAAAATCGCAAGTAATAACGAGCTAAGCCCCAGCGCTTTGACCAGTGGGATATTCGCCGCATAAATCGCTGCCATTGCTGTCAGTGCTACTAGCCAGATCCCACTCAATACTTGAATTGGCCCATTGTCTGTAAATACTTTCACACCGATCATGATTTACTCCCAAATCAATACGACAATGGATACGTCTTAAACTAAGCAATGACCGTGCCATTATCGCAACACATTGGTTTTTAAAGGGAATAGACTTTGTGAAACCGAAGATGGAATACCAATTTGAAAAATAAAGCTGCCGTGTAGTTGCCAACTGACAATTTCAAGTCAGTTTCACTGCGGACATTAAATGCAAATGTGAATTAAAACTTAATGCAGTATTGTTGCGAAATAATTTCGGGGGGGCGATGGCTCAGACCACTTTTTTTGCGACATCCTTCAAAGCATTTCCTGATCCATATCTAGCGCACCCCTTTGGCAGAAAATGGTGACCGACCCGATATCACTCCATGCGTGAATAGGCGAGGGAATCAAGCAAACGAATGCGGCTAAGCTTTGCGCCCCTCATCCGGTTTCCCACCTGTAGTATTGCGAACACGCTCGACCAAGGGTGAAGCACCTGGATTCAATTCCTTCGCTCGTTCTATTGCTTCGGCCTGCGTGGGCAAAACATCACTGGCTCTTTCTGAATTAGCATTCCTGACTGCATAGTCATCTTCAGGTCGCTGTTCCACAATTAACTTTTTATCGCCCTTATGATCTCCTGATGGTTTTGTGTGCTTGGTGTCTTTGGCTTTTGACATGGTGCACGTTCCTTTCGTAATAATGCTGATGAATGTGAACCAACGTGCATGACGCAGAATTGGTTTGAGCGTCATGGCACATCACCATAACCTTTCACGCGCGATTAAACTGTGCGCCAGCCAACATAGTCGTGCGAAACATCCACCGTCTCATCCCTGAATTAAAAGGTCGGATTAAAGGGGCCGGGCTCGAAACACTTTTCTGCTGTCATCACTGAACGCCACCCATCCAGCGGTGGCGGAATGCGGGATCATCGCGCGCGACGAAGATTTCAAGGGGCAAGTCCGGCTGCAACAAACAGACAGTCTGGTTTGTTCAGTTGGAGTCAGCGTCTTGCCGCTCATTGCATACGGTCAGATCGCTAAATTTGGCGACTTGCCTCCGGAATTATCAATTGCTCTTCGATGAGCAGGGCGTCCAGTCGATCAAGCAGATCGTTGACGCATCCTGGTACATCCGGCCGGCCTGTCGGCGCGATAGCCGATAGCAGTTCATACACCTGTGTTTCAAATCCCGGCGGGTGCGTTGGGCATTTTGCCAGCACATACGCAACCAGCCGCTTTTCACCGGGGTGGAACAATCGGTTAATGGCAAAGAGGATGTCGAAGTAACTGGCCAGTAACGCAGTGATGCGGTGGTTGACGCTCAGACGATCATTGTGATCCAACGCCATCGCGATCTGGTGTGCATAAGAAGATGGCGTCCTGCGCAGACAGGACGATCGTTCCGGGATGGATTACCGGAGACCTTAAGCCATTCGGCTCTGGCCGTTGCACGGCGATGCAGTGACGGGTTTTCTCCGGCCGGGCCACCGCATGGCACAATGTGGAGTGGCGATGGCGGGGTGAACAGCACTGTTGAGTGCGGGTGGTTTTTCAGGGAAGAGGGGTTTATTCTTCCTATACGTCCAGCGTTTCGCCTGTCCCCATGTCGTCATCCCTGCGCCTGTTTGCCTCTGCCCCGCGCGGTATTGAGCCTTTGCTGGCCGATGAGTTGCGCGTGCTCGGCGCCGGGAATGTAAAGGAGACCCGTGCCGGGGTGACTTTCGACGGCGATCTGACGCTCGCCTACCGGGTTTGCCTGTGGTCGCGTGTTGCCAATCGGGTGCTGCTGCCGCTTGCACAGTTTCCGGCGTCGACGCCCGAGGCGTTGTATGACGGTGTGCGCGGCATTGATTGGGCGGAGCATCTCGACCAGAACGGAACGCTGGCGGTGGATTTCAACGCCTACCGTTCGGCGATTACGCACACCCATTACGGCGCACTCAAGGTCAAGGACGCTGTCGTAGACCAGTTCCGCGAGCGTACCGGTGTGCGGCCGTCGGTGGCGACGGATGAGCCGGATGTGCGTATCAATGTCTATGTACACGCGGATGTCGCGACGCTGAGTCTCGATCTGTCCGGCGAAAGCCTGCACCGGCGCGGCTATCGTGCCGACACGGTGACGGCGCCGCTCAAGGAGAACCTCGCTGCCGCGATCCTGCTGCGCGCCGGCTGGCTGGCAATCGCCCGCGAGGGCGGCGCGCTCGTGGACCTGATGTGTGGTTCCGGGACGCTGCCGATTGAAGCGGCACTCATGGCCAGCGACAGTGCGCCCGGCCTCGACCGCAGCTATTACGGATTCCTGCGCTGGCGCGGGCACGATGCCGCCCTCTGGGCAGTACTGCTGGCGGAGGCGCGTGCGCGGCGCGCAGCCGGAATAAAAAACCTGCCACCGATTCGTGGTTACGACAGTGATCCGGCCGCGGTGCGTGTGGCGCTGGTGAATGTCGAGCGCGCCGGACTCACCGGGCGGGTCCATATCGAGCGGCGTTATCTGGCGGATTGCCGCAGTGAGCATGTCGAGCATGCCGGGCTGGTGGTGGTGAACCCGCCCTATGGCGAACGTCTCGGTGAGGAATCCGAACTGCCGGGGCTGTACCGTGTGCTCGGCGACGTGCTCAAGCGTTGTTACGCGGGCTGGCGCGCAGCGGTGTTTACCGGCAACCCGGAGCTCGGCAAGGTGATGGGCCTGCGCGCGCGCAAGATGCACGTGCTTTACAACGGTACCATCGAATGCAAGCTGCTGCACTTCGAGGTGCAGCCACAATGGTTTGTCACCGACCGCCGATCGACGGAGCATCTGCCGGCACAGGCACCGGCGGCGCTCACGCCCGGCGCCGAGATGTTCGCCAACCGCCTGCGCAAGAATCTGAAGCAGCTTGGCAAGTGGGCGGAGCGTGAAAAGATCTGCTGCTATCGGCTGTATGACGCCGACATGCCGGAGTACGCGCTGGCTATCGATCTGTACCAGGGCACGGCACGTTGGGCACATGTTCAGGAGTATGCGGCGCCGAAGAGTATCGATCCCGACAAGGCGAGCGAGCGGTTGAAAGAGGCGTTGAGCGCCATACCGGGAGTGCTCGGCATTCCCGCGGAGCAGATCTTCCTTAAAGTTCGGCAGCGCCAAAAGGGCAGCGCGCAGTACGAGCGCCTGGCGGAGCGCGGTGAGTTTCATGAGGTGCGGGAAGACGGCCTCAGGCTGCTGGTGAACTTCACCGATTACCTCGACACCGGCCTGTTCCTCGATCACCGTCTCACGCGCCGCCGGTTACGCGAACTCGCGAAGGACAAGCGCTTTCTCAATCTGTTCGGCTATACCGGCGCCGCCACTGTGCACGCCGCGGTCGGCGCACGCGCCACCACCACGGTGGACATGTCGCGCACCTATCTCGACTGGGCGCGGCGCAACCTCGCGTTGAACGGTTTCGAGGGTCCGCAACATGAAATCATCCAGGCCGATGTGCTGGTCTGGCTCGACGAGGAGGCGGAGCGTCGCTACGACCTGATTTTTCTCGATCCGCCGACATTTTCCACGTCCAAACGCATGCAGGACACACTCGACATTCAGCGCGACCACGTGGCTCTGATTCTGGCCTCCGGGCGCCTGCTTAGCCCGGGCGGGACGCTGATCTTCTCCACCAATTTCCGGCGTTTCCGCCTGGACCGGGAGGGGCTGGCGGAGTACGCGATCGAGGATCTGACCCGCGCCACCATACCGAAGGATTTTGAGCGCAATCCGCGCATCCACCAGTGCTTCCAGCTCACCCGGCGCCGCTGAAAGAAATGGGCGGGCGCCCGGGTTTTGTGGAAAAATAGCGCTTTCGCAGCCATAAATACGTAAGGAAAGACCAACGCAGCAGGTCTTCAATTTATGATGGAAGGACGAACGAAGGCCGCTCCTGCACATCCTGCGCTCGCGGCATTCATACGTCCCTGTTTAGCATAGGGCTTCCTTATATTATGGAAGGACGAACGCAGTAGGGCTTCGCGTATATTGGGAAGACGAACGCAGTAGGGCTTCATTTATGTCGGAAAAACAGGTCAACAACGTCAACGTGCTCTCGCAGGAGCTTCTTCCGACCCCGGAGGAAGTGAAGCACGCGCTGCCGCTCACCGAACGTGCCGAGAAAACCGTGCTCGCCGGACGCGAGGCGGTGCGACGCATTCTGGACCACGAGGATCATCGCCTGTTCGTGGTGGTGGGCCCGTGCTCGATCCATGACCTCAAGGCGGCGCACGAGTATGCCGGGCGCCTGAAAAAGCTGGCTGATGAGGTGAACGACACGCTGCTCATCATCATGCGCGTGTATTTCGAGAAGCCACGCACCACGGTCGGCTGGAAAGGTCTGATCAACGACCCGGACATGGACGATTCCTTCCACATCGAAAAGGGCCTGTACATGGCGCGTGAGTTGTTGCGCGATCTGGCCGAGTTGGGGTTGCCGACCGCGACCGAGGCGCTCGATCCGATCACGCCGCAATATCTGTCCGACCTGATCACCTGGACCGCGATCGGCGCGCGCACCACCGAATCACAGACGCATCGCGAGATGGCGAGCGGTCTGTCCACGCCGGTCGGCTTCAAGAACGCCACCGATGGCAGTCTGTCGGTCGCAATTAACGCCCTGCATTCGGCCTCGCGCCCGCACCATTTCCTCGGCATCAACCAGAGTGGCCAGAGCGCCGTGTTCCGCACGCGCGGCAACCGCTATGGGCACGTCGTTTTGCGGGGCGGCGGCGGGCGCGCGAATTACGATTCGGTTTCGATCGCCATGGCCGAGAAAGAATTGACGACGGCCAAGTTGCCGCTCAACATTGTCGTGGATTGCAGCCACGGCAACTCCAACAAGGATTACACGTTACAGCCGCTGGTTGCTGAAAACTGCACGACTCAGATCGTCGACGGCAATTGCTCGATCGTGGCGCTGATGCTGGAGAGCCACCTGCATGCTGGCAACCAGCCGATCCCGCAGGATCTCGCCAAGTTGAAATACGGCGTGTCGGTCACCGATGCCTGCATCGACTGGCCGACCACCGAGAAATTGCTGCGTGACGTGCGCAGCCGTCTCAAGGATGTGCTGCCGAATCGTCTTGCCAAGCGTCGCCAAGGCGTCGCCTGAGCCGCCGCGCGCGGCGTCCGGATGCGCTAGACGTTGTTCGACATAAACTGGTGGTTGTGCATCCGACGCAGCGCGTTCCGATCTGCTCCGACAGACTGGACCATCGCAACGTGGTGCAACGCGAGCTCGCCGTCGTTCTGTCCGGGCAGCGCGGTTTCGATGTGGTCGTGTTGCGCGATGGATGCGAGGCGTTACAGCAAGAGTAAGGGTTCGCCGCAGCTTGCACGGTCTAGGCTTAGTGCGGCTTGTCACCACCTGGCTTTTTCTTGTGCAGTGTGACGACCTGAGTCTTCTTCGGTTCGTCGATGAATTCCGGGCGCGACTGGTTTGGCCGGCCGGATTCTTCGGAGAGTTCCTTTTCGCGTGCAGAGATGAGAGCGAGACAGTCACGGATGCCCTGAATGGTATTTTCAGACAATGGGTGCTTCATGCCCGGCGGGGTAGAGGTGTCTTTGGCGATATCGGTCAGCACACGCTTCACCATCCGCAGGATCTTTTCCTCTTTACTCAGCCCTTTCGTCATGCCAATGTCCCAGTTCGATTGGTGAGAGTGCCATTTTGACATATCCACGCGGCCCCTTCACCCTGACCGGCAGCGGCGGCTCGGAGTGACCGCGCACGTCGGTATGACGACAATGGCGTAGCGCCACCTTACGCGCCGTGCTGGAATCGCTGCTGCCCGGGCACGGCTACTCATAAGGAATCTACGCATTATCGCGTTATTGCCGAGATCACTGTTGTCCAATCGACTGCCTGATGGTGGTGCGTCTTTTGCCACCTGCAAACACGGGTGAGCTTGTCATGCCTGCGCCCAAGAAAAATTTGGGCTTGCATAAGGAGATCGAGGTGCGACCTTCATCTCCAATCTTGATAAATAAGAACTGACAACATGCCTCCGAAAATCCCACGCATCCTTCCTGCCCTGAGTGCCCCCGGTTTTGCCTTGGGGATGGGTTTTGCCGCGGTGTTGGTACTGATGCTGTTCCTGACAGCGGTTGGTTTGGTGCAGCTCGATGCCAGCCAGGGTCGTCTGCAGGGTGTGGTCAGCAATTATCTCACCAAGAGCACCCTAGCCACCAGCATGCACACCGCGGCGCGTGAGCGAACGATCAACCTGCAGCGGCTGATTCTGCTGCGCGACCCATTCGACCGCGACGAGCAGCGGATGCGCTACTTGTCGAATGCCAGCGAGTTCGCGCAAGCGCGCGCCGCCTTGCTGAGGATACCGCTCACGGAAGGAGAACAGTCTCTGTTGCAACACCAGGGAAAACTGACCGGGATCGCATTGCCGATTCAAGAGCACGTCGTGAGCCTGATCTGGGCAGGTCGAACCAGCGAGGCGCAACGTCTGTTGGTGACCGAGGCGATACCGGCCCAGGATCTGGTCCTGGAGCAGCTCAATCAGCTGTATCAATTGCAGGAACAGAAGACACGCCAGGCGGTCACGCAGGCCACCAAGGATTTCAAAGAGGCGCGACTGTGGTTGGCCTTGCTGGCCATCGTCACCGTTGGTCTTGCCGTGCTGGTGGCCGTGACCGTTGTGCGCCACTCGCGTCGGGCGGGCCTCGCCTTGCGCCAGGAGAAAGAGCGCGCCCAGGTGACGCTGCACTCGCTGAGTGATGCAGTGATTCGTGTCGATGCCCACGGGTGCATTGAATACCTGAACCCGGTGGCGGTGCGTCTGACCGGCTGGCCCAATGAACAGGCGCGCGGTAAACGCCCGCAGGAAATTTTTCAAATCATCCCTGAAAGTGTCTGTGATACGCGGCTGGATACCGTGAGCCGGGTGCTCTCCGGAACGGAGTCAACCACCGGGGCCGTTGATTTCGTGATTGCCGCGCAAGACAGCACGCAGTACTGCATCGAGCTGACTGCGACCGCCATACATGACGAGCAGGGTGACGTGGCCGGCATGGTATTGGTGTTCCGCGATGTCACCGAGATCCGGGCACTGGCGCGTGAGTTGACCTATCACGCCACACACGATCCGCTGACGGGCCTGTACAATCGCCGCGAGTTCGAGCGCCACTTGCAGGCGGCACTGGTTGATGCCCGCGCCAGTCAGGTGGAGTACGCGCTTTGTTATCTCGATCTCGACATGTTCAAGGTCGTGAATGACACCTGCGGCCATGTGGCCGGTGACGAGCTGCTCAAGCAAATCAGCCTGATGCTGCGACAACGCCTGCGCAAGGAAGACGTCCTGGCGCGGGTCGGCGGTGATGAATTCTCAATTCTGTTGCGTCGCTGTTCGCTGGATCGCGCCGAAGAAATCAGCGAACAGATCCGGCGCGCCATGCGGGATTTTCGATTTGTCTGGGAAGACAAAAGTGTTGTGGTCGGTGTCAGCATCGGGGTGATGCGCGTGGCGGCGGACAGTGGCGACCTCAAGGACGTGATCCGCACGGCGGACGTGGCCTGCCGGGTGGCCAAGGAGGAAGGACGCAACCGCATCACCTGTTCCGGCCGAATGATCTCACGGTGACGCGCCGCGAACGCGAGATCAACTGGGTGCAACGTCTCGGGCGGGCCGTCAGCGAAAACCGGTTTCTGTTATATGGCCAATGGATCCGGCCTCTGGGACGCGCCCGCAACAAGCCCTCGCACTGCGAGGTCTTGTTGCACCTCAAGGGCGACGATGGTCAGGTGGTCGTGCCGACCGCCTTCCTGCCGGCCGCCGAACGCTACCACCTGATGCCGTCCATCGATCGCTGGGTGGTGCGTGCCACGCTCTCGACCCTGCGCGATCTGCCGGCCGCGTCGCTGCGACGTCTGGGGTGCTTTAACATCAACCTTTCCGGTCAATCACTCTGCGATCCGGAGTTTCTCGCGTATGTGCTGCAGGAACTCGAGACCAGCGGAGTGGCGCCTGGTCAAATCTGTTTTGAGGTCACCGAGACCGAGGCCGTGACCAACCTGAGCAGCGCTGTGCATCTGATCACACGCATCAAGGAGGCGGGTTGCCGCTTCGCACTGGACGATTTCGGCAGTGGCATGAGTTCGTTCTCCTACCTCAAGAACATGCCGGTGGATTATCTCAAGATCGATGGATCCTTCGTCAGCAACATCGCCGAAGACCAGACCGATCTCGCCATGGTCAGTTCGATCAACCAGGTGGCGCACATCATGGGCATCGAAACCATCGCCGAATACGTGGAGAGCGATGCGATTCGCCTGGCGCTCGAAACCCTCGGTGTGGACTATGGGCAGGGCTATGCGCTGGCACGACCGGCGCCCCTCGACGAATTGCTGAGTGAGCTGGGCGAGCCACTGGTTCGAGAAGTGCGTTAAGACACCACCCACGTCGGGAGACTCAGCCCGGCAATGCTGCAACCTTGGTTTGCTGAGCCCGTAGACTGGCAAGCGCGGCTTCGAACTGTCGGACCCGTTCATTTTCCTGGTCGACCACCTGTTTTGGTGCACGCGCGACAAAGTCGCTTTTGGCCAGCTTGGCTAGCGCCTTCTGCAGATCCTTCTCGTTTTTTTCTATTTCCTTGTTGAGGCGCTCGAGCTCGGCCTGCTTGTTGATCGCCGAACCGAGCGGCACCAGCACCTGCATACTGCCGACCAGTACGGTCGCCGATTCCGGTGCCGCCTCACCGGCCTTGAGGCAGGTGATCGACTCGGTGCGCGCCAGGGTGGCGAGAGTGGCACGGTGGCGTTCGAGGCAGGCCAGATCCTGCGCCGAGGCATCCTGCAACAGCACCGGCAACCGCTTGGCGGGGGCGATGTCCATTTCGCCGCGAATGTTGCGAATGCCGGCGATCACGTTCATGACCCAGCGTATTTCCTCGACCGCCTGAGGGTCGATGGCTGCGGCTTCGCCCCGCGGATAGGATTCGCGCATGATGGTCGCACCGGTTTTTCCCGCCAGGACGGCAACGCGCTGCCAGATCTCCTCGGTGATGAACGGCGCGATAGGATGCAGCAGGCGCAACAGCGTCTCCAGAACTTGCACCAGGGTGCGGCGCGTGCCGCGCTGCGCGGCCGTGCTAGCTTTGGCATCGGTGAGTACGACCTTGGACAGTTCCAGATACCAGTCGCAATACTCGTTCCAAGTGAAGCTGTAGATCGCCTGCGACGCGAGATCGAAGCGGTATTCCCTGAATGCCGTTTCCACCTCGCCCGCAACTTCGTTGAGGCGCGAGACAATCCAGCGATCGGCGGCATTGAGTTCAATTTCGCCGGTCAGACCACAATCGTGGCCCTCGGTGTTCATCAGTACATAGCGCGCCGCATTCCACAGTTTGTTGCAGAAGTTGCGATAACCCTCGATGCGCCCGAGGTCAAACTTGATGTCGCGCCCCTGGGTGGCGAGCGAGGCGAAGGTGAAACGCAGTGCATCGGTGCCGTACGCCGGGATGCCGGCCGGGAATTCCTTGCGCGTGGCCTGCTCGATTTTCTTCGCCATCTGCGGCTGCATCAGGCCGGTGGTGCGCTTCTTCACCAGCGCTTCCAGGTCGATGCCGTCGATCAGGTCGATGGGATCGAGGATGTTGCCCTTGGACTTGGACATTTTCTGGCCATGCGCGTCGCGCACCAGTCCGTGGATATAGACCTCTTTGAACGGCACCTCGCCGGTGAACTTGAGTCCCATCATGATCATGCGCGCCACCCAGAAGAATATGATGTCGAAACCGGTAACCAGTACGCTCGTGGGGTAGAAGGTTTGCAGTTCTTTTGTTTGTTCCGGCCAGCCAAGGGTCGAGAACGGCCAGAGCGCCGAGGAGAACCAGGTGTCGAGCACGTCCTCGTCCTGTTTCAGGACACGAGTACCGAGATTGTGTTTGGCGCGGACTTCGGCCTCGGTGCGGCCGACGTAGAATCTTCCTTCCTCGTCATACCACGCCGGTATGCGATGCCCCCACCAGATCTGACGCGAGATGCACCAGTCCTGGATATTGCGCATCCATTCGTAATAGGTCTTGCTCCAGTTCTCCGGAACGAACTTGATGCGCCCGTCTTCGACGACCTTGATGGCCTCGGCGGCGAGTGGTGCGACCTTCACGTACCATTGATCGGTGAGATAGGGTTCGATCACGGCGCCGGTGCGGTCGCCGCGTGGCACCATGAGCTTGTGCGGTTTTACTTCTGCCAGCAGCTCGGCGACTTCGAGATCGGCAACGATTAACTTACGTGCGTCGAAACGATCTAAGCCGCGATATTTCTTGGGAATAAGATCGGCTGTGCTTATGTTGTATGGAAAAGGCGATTGGATCACCTTAAGCCCTTCTGGCCCTTCAGCAACATTCCTGCCTCTCAGGTCTATATCGTCTGATGGTGCGGAGATAATTTTTGCTTCAGATGTAAAAATATTGATTAAGCCACTGTTTGGTAGCCGCATCAAAGCTGCTGTACCGCGGTGCCGTACCCAAACTTCATAGTCGTTGAAGTCATGTGCTGGTGTGATCTTCACGCAGCCGGAGCCGAATTCCTTGTCCACGTATTCATCGGCAATCACCGGAATCTGCCGGCCGGTCAGTGGCAACTCGACCAGCTTGCCGATCAGATGCCGGTAGCGTTCATCTTCCGGATGTACTGCCACGGCGGCGTCACCGAGCAGCGTCTCAGGGCGCGTGGTGGCGACCACGAGAGGAGGTTCATCGCTCCCCACGATTGGATAGCGAATATGCCACAGCGACCCCTGTTCTTCTTCCGAAACCACTTCGAGATCGGAGACGGCGGTGTGCAGCACCGGGTCCCAGTTCACCAGGCGCTTGCCGCGATAGATCAGGCCTTCTTCGTGCAGGCGCACGAACACTTCCGTGACCGCCTGCGACAGGCCTGCGTCCATGGTGAAGCGCTCGCGCGACCAGTCGAGCGAGGCGCCCATGCGGCGCAATTGCTGGGTGATGGCGCCGCCGGACTGCACTTTCCATTCCCACACGCGCTTCACGAATGCCTCGCGCCCGAGGTCGTGACGCGTCTTGCCTTGCTGCTCGAGTTGGCGCTCGACCACCATCTGGGTGGCGATGCCGGCGTGATCGGTGCCCGCCTGCCACAAGGTGTTGTCGCCGCGCATGCGGTGGTAACGGGTGAGCGTGTCCATGATCGTGTCCTGGAACGCGTGGCCCATGTGCAGGCTGCCCGTGACATTGGGCGGTGGGATCATGATGCAGTAGGCTGTACCGTGGCCGGACGGGCGGAAGGCGCCGGCCTGCTCCCAGGTGTCGTACAGACGCTTTTCGATCGCGTGCGGCTCGTAGGCCTTGTCCAGCGCCGCGGGACGGTCGGTTGGTGTTGCCATCGGGTAGTAGTCAGATTGCGTGAGCGGCGGCGGATGGCGCAGGTTGTGCGCGTCCAGCCGAGATTAATGCTTGTCCGGCGGCGGCCGGAAAACTGCTCCTGCGTTTTCCGCACTTCCGCCATCCTTGGCGGTCGGCGGAAAACTGCTCCCTGCATTTTCCGCACTTCCGCCATCCTTGGCGGTCGTATTTTCCATGTTTGCCGTACCCTTCGCCAGCGCCTCCTGCAGCAGCCGGGCGAGCCGGGTAATGATGTCACTGCTGAGGCCGGCCTGGCCGGATGTGCGCAGCTCCACATTGAGGCGCGCCGCGACCTGAATGGCGAGGCGGCGCGCCGTGTCGGCGGGCGGAAGCTTCGCAGACGGCGGTATCTCAGCACGGTGACCGAGTTCATCGGCATCGAACTCTTCCGCGAGTTCCACTGCCTCTTCCAGAACCGGGAAATCGTCCCAGATTGTTTCTTCAGCCGCGGGCGGCGCGGACGTGGTCAAGGACATTGGCGCCGTGTCGATCGGTGTGCTGCTGTCTGCCGCCACCCCGGTTTTGACTTCAAGGGGAGGCAGTTCCCCGGCCGATTGATCTTCGAGAGGTAGCGCCTCGGGCAGGGATTCTGGTATTGGGGGTTCCGTTTGCGTGGGTGTGGGTTCGGGCGGGCTTGCGGCGGGAACGGGGAAAATATCTTCGAGGTATGGCAATTCCTGCTGCAGTCCTCCCGCCGGAATTATATTTTCCGTGGTCGCCGGTGCTGCAACCGGCATGGTCAGGGACTCGGCAGCGAGATCCGGCAGACCTATGTCGCTGCCAGGGATATCGGAAGCAGGCGGCGTCGGCGGCAGGCGGTCGAGCGCGCTGGACTCAGCGTGTGCCACCGAGTCCACGGTAACGGGCGGGTTGGGCGGCAGTGGTTCTGTGGGGATTTCCGCAGGTGCGACAGATAGATTCTCCGCCGAACCCGTTTTTTTCGTCTTGACGGCGGATGTCTGCGCTTCGTCGGCTGGCTTCGCCGGTTCGATCGCCAGCTCATTGCTCACCAAGTCCTGCAGGGAGCGCATGACTTCCTCGAGGGCGACCTTGCGAGACGGTTTGTGCTCGGGCGGTGCACCCTTGTCCGGTGGCTTGGGCTTGCGGGTCGGGCTCATGTGTCTAGGGTAGGCATGTCTACACAAAAATATCCATTATCTAGAGTACGCTTGCTTGCTTAAATATAGCCATTTTATTGTAGGCCTCACCGTTGTCGGCGACCATGTCGCATGCGGCGGCGAGCGCGCCGCCTGGTCAGAGGTTGTGGGTTTCCAGCGGGTAACCGCGCTCGCGGTAGAAACGGAAGCGCTCGCGCCCGCGCATCTTGTCTTCTTCGTCTGTCCCGACCACCTCAGCAACGCGCGCAAAGCGGCTGAACCACGTGGGGACTTCGGCTGCCAGGCTGATGAGTACATCGTGGAGGGCGTCTGGCGGCTCGTTGTGGCCAATCAGTACTGGGTGGTCCTCCACGTCGCCGTTTGGCGCGCACAGCGCATGCGGCACGAAGCTGTTCTGGCTGAAGGTCCAGAGTAACTCGTCCAGCTCGAGCGCCGCCGGTTTGTCCGGCGCCAGCAGGTAGACTCGATTCCCGAGGCGCCAGGCCTTTTCCGCCAGCCGGCAGGCAATGCGCTCGCGGCTGTCGCCGCTCGCATCCAGCAGATAGAAATCCACCTTGGTCATTTCGCTGCACCGGCCGCGCAGCGCTGAATCAGCCAGGTGGTGAGCAGCGGCACCGGACGCCCGGTGCCGCCTTTCTGCTTGCCGCCGAGCCAGGCGGTGCCGGCGATGTCGAGGTGCGCCCATTTGAATTTCTTGGCGTAGCGCGCGAGGAAGCAGGCAGCGGTGATGGTGCCGGCCTCGCGTCCGCCGATGTTGGCCATGTCGGCGAAATTGCTGTCGAGTTGTTTTTGGTAATCCTCCCAGAGCGGCAACTGCCAGGCACGGTCGTGCGCATACTTGCCGGCATTGAGCAGGTCGCGAGCCAGCTGGTCGTTGTTAGCCAGCAGACCGCTGGCGTGCGCGCCGAGCGCGATCACACAGGCACCAGTGAGAGTGGCGATGTCCACCACCGCGACCGGGTGGAAGCGCTCGGTGTAGGTGAGCGCATCGCACAGGATCAGACGACCCTCGGCATCGGTGTTGAGAATTTCGATGGTCTGGCCGGACATGCTGGTCACGATGTCACCCGGCTTGTTGGCGTCACCGTCCGGCAGATTCTCGCTTGACGGGATCACGCCGACGACATTGATCGGCAGCTTCAGCTCGGCGCACGCCTTGATGACGCCGAGCACCGTGGCGCCACCGCACATGTCGTATTTCATTTCGTCCATGGCGGCCGCGGGCTTGATGGAGATGCCGCCGGCGTCGAAGGTCAGACCCTTACCGACCAGCGCCACCGGCGGCTCGTCATCCTGGCCACCTTTATATTCGAGGGTAATGAGCTTGGGTGGCTGGCGGCTGCCACGCGCCACTGACAGCAGCGCACCCATGCCAAGTTTTTCCATGTCCTCGCGTTCCAGCACCGTGGTCTTTACGCCGTATTGGTGTTCGAGTTCGCGCGCCTGATCGGCGAGGTAGCTCGGGGTACAGATGTTGCCCGGCAGGTTGCCGAGATCGCGCGCGAGGTGCATGCCGGTGCTGATGGCCAGGCCCTGCTGCACTGCAGTTTCTCCGGCGGCGAGTTCACTGCGCTTGCCGACGGTGAGAATGAGCTTGCGCAGCGGGCGCTTCTTTTCGGGCTTATGACTTTTCAGGCGATCGAATTTGTAGAGTGCCATTTCCACCGACTCGACGGCATGACGCAGCTTCCAGGCCATGTCGCGGCCCTTCACATCGAGTTCGGTGAGACAGACCACGGCTTCGGTCGCACCGGTTCCGGTCAGCGTTTTGGCCATTTTTGTGATGATTTCGCGATAGCGGCCTTCATGCAGGTCTTTCTCTTTACCGCAACCGACCAGCAACAGACGCTCGCACAACAACCCGGTCGGGTTGTGGAGCAGCAGGGTTTGACCGGATTTGCCATCGATGTCGCCGCGCCGCAGGATCGCCGTGAGCCCGCCCTGTGCGGCTTCGTCCAGGCGACGCGCGCTGGGCGAGAGTTTGCGGCCCTCGAAGACGCCGACCACCAGGCAGGCAGTGCGCTGTTTCTCGGGGTCGCCGCTTTTGACCGTGTATTCCATGTTCGCTCCTGTTGTTCTGGCCGGTTTTCCCGCAGATGTCTGTGTTATAGTGCATCCGGATATTGGCACACGACCGGCGAATTTCCTTGGAAAAACCGGCAGTCAGAATGCAGCCCCGGACAGGATTCTTGTTGATCCGGGCGCTATTCGCAATGATCGCCTGTTCCGGTTGTTTTTGGCAACGTTTCTCTCCCCGCGCAGGACACGACTCCAGGGATGGAGGAGGTACGCCTCCATGGATGGAGGCGGTAGACCGCGTCGGGAACAAGCGGTCGAGTGCAACGCCGGGAGCGGTTGCCGAGGAAGCGCGTGCGTATGCTGATCATTAACCGGTCGCTGTTACGCGAGCTCACCACCACCACCCTGGCGGTGGCGTTTATTTTCGTCGCGCTGTTCATGGTCGTGAGTCTGGTCAAGATTCTCGCCAAGGCCGCGGCCGGCAGTTTTCCTGCCAAGTTCATCTTTGCCATGCTCGGTCTGCAGACCGTCGAAATTCTGAGCCTCATGCTCCCACTGGCCTTCTATATCGGCCTGCTAATCACCCTCGGACGCTGGTACCACGACAACGAAATGACGGTGCTCGCCGCCTGTGGGGTGGGTTTGACCCAGCTGCTGCGGCCGGTGCTACTGATCGCGACCGGTTTTGCGGTGGTGGTGGCAGTGCTGGCATTTTACCTCGCGCCGGTTGCTTCGCGTCTGATGGCACAAATCAAGCAAGACGATAGCAGCCGTTACGAGGCAGCAGCGATTACTCCAGGCGTGTTCAATGAAATCACGCATAGCGACAAGGCGCAGGAGGGCGGGGTCTATTACGTTGAGAACTTCGGCCCGGACGGAGAAATGCAGAAGGTGTTCGTCGCCACCCGGCATGCCGGCCGCCAGGGCGTGTTGGTGGCAAGGACCGGCCGGGAGGTGTCGGACGCGACGAGTGGCGACCGGTTTCTGGTTCTCGAAAACGGTGTGCGTTATGACGGCAGACCCGGTCAGGGCGATTACCGGATGCTTGTGTTTGAGCGCTATGCCCTGCGCGTCGAGCTGCCGGCACCGGTGCTGCGCAGCGCCTCGTTCCATTCAATGTCCACCCCGGAGTTGCTCACCGCACGGAACAGCGCCACGAGTGCCGAACAGCAACGCGCCGCTAACGCCGAGCTGCACTGGCGGCTGGCCAAGCCGGTGGCACTGTTGCTGCTTACGCTGTTCGCATTGGTATTTGCCTATACCCAACCACGCCGGGGCCGCTACGTCAGCCTGTTCGTGGCGATCATCGCTTATTTCCTGTACAGCAACATGCTAGGTGTGGCGGATGCCATGCTCAAGCGCGGACGCGTACCGACGGAGCTGGGCTTATGGTGGGTGCATGCTCTGTTTTTGGTGTTTGGTGTCTATCTCTTCTGGCGGCGGGCCAACAACCTGCCGTTGCTGCCTCCCATCCGGAGACGTGCGGTGTGAAGATCCTTGATCGCTATCTCGCCATGACTATCCTGACGAGCACGTTGCTGGTGCTGGGCGTGCTGCTGGCGCTGTTCTCCTTCATCCAATTCGTGGACGCGCTGGCGGATGTCGGAAAACAAAACTATCAGCTGGCTGATGCGGTTCGCTATGTCTTGCTGTCATTGCCGCGCCAGGCATTCGAAGTATTTCCTATGGCAGCGTTGCTCGGTACCACGCTCGGGCTCTCGGCCTTGGCCGCGGATGCCGAGCTGGTGGCGATACGCGCTGCCGGTGTGTCGGTGTTACGTATCGTGGGCGCCGCCATGAAGGTTGGGGTCATACTCGCGGTGCTTGCTGTGCTGATCGGCGAATTCCTGGTTCCGGGAAGCGAACGCATCGCTGAGCAAGGTCGCGCCACGGCGCTCCAGATTCGCATCAAGCAGCAGAATGACTTCGGTTTATGGCTGCGCGATGGTTCGGCCTATGTGCACATTGGGGAGGTTCTCCCCGATCTGACCCTGCTGCGGGTGGACATCTACCAGTTCGACGAGAGCGACCGTCTGCGCCTGCAGACGAGCGCCAAAAGCGCTCGATTTGACGACAAACACTGGCGGCTCAACGAAGTCAGCGAGAGCTGGCTGTCCGAGAATCGTATACAGAGCCGCCGCCTACCGGTACAAGACTGGAGCTCTGCGCTCACACCCGATCTGTTGTCCGTGTTTACGGTACGGCCCGAAGCGTTGTCCGTGTTACACCTATACCGCTATATCAGCCATCTTGAACAGAACAAGCAGAACACCGGTCCCTACGCGTTGGCCTTTTGGCAGAAGCTGGCATCTCCATTAGCCACAGTGGTCATGATGGTACTTGCTATCCCCTTTGTGTTTGGTTCGCAACGCAGCGGTGGCATTGGTGCGCGCCTGTTTACGGGAATAGTGCTGGGCTTGGCATTTTTTGTGGTCAGCCGCGGGTTTGGCTTTTTCGGTTTGTTGTACGGTATTCCGGCGGTGATCGGCGCGCTGTTGCCGACCCTGTTGTTTTTCGTATTGGCGTTGGTGATGCTGCGGCGCGTGCGCTAACCGCTGTTCTCATGGATTTTTCGCTATCAGCACAAATCGCGTGCCGGACAGGCGATCGTGCAGGGTGCGCCGTTCCCGATCCAGGAGCATCCACAGGCAACCAAGACCAAAAACGCCAATCGATGGGATGGCTGCTGCAAAGCGCCACAGTGCTTGTTTCCAGTTCACCGGACCGCCACGGTCGTTTATGATTTTCAGGCGCCAGGCGCGCATGCCCAGTGTCTGGCCGCCATGCGTCCAGAATCCTGTGTAGAACAGCACGGTTACCAGGATAAGGCTGACACGGAGGACATAGAGCAGCCACAGTGGCCGGTTCGGACTGGCCAACAGTCCGCCACTCGCGGCCAACAGCAATGCGCTGATCGAAAACCACAGGGCAGCGAGTAGCAGCCCGTCGTAAAACATGGCTGCCAAACGCCGGGTAAGGCCTGGTGCACTCGGAGTTGTAGGACGGGCGAGCATATGGAATATCCGGGGAGAATCTTGTCTAAGCGTGCGTGCGGAAACGCGGTCAATCAATCGTTCTGAAGTCGATCATCGCATGATTTCAGGGGAATTTCGCAGAATCTGCAAATGCCGCTTGTACACAGCCTGAAAAATCACAGTTTTGCGCATGAACCGGCGAGTCGGCTGCTCCAGTGTCTCCGGTAAAATAAATGCAGGTCATTGTTTTATAATGGTATTGTAATCTGTATAAAAAGTATTCAAATTGACACATTGCGTTTTTAGAAGCAGTTAGAAAAATGCGAATGACATTTGCACACAACTTTATCCACAGAAATTGTGCACAACTTCTTTGGATAATCGGCCATCTCAAGCAGTTAAAACGGGTGGTGCCTGATGCGAGCTTGCGCTAGGATGCCACGGCCTCAAGTCTGTATGCGAAGTGTCGATTTCTGCGTGGATTCCCCGCCATACTCGATCATCGGACCTGCCTGGCAGGCAGATCTTACACAGGGTGGGCTTCAAGGAGAAACAAGTTGCTGAACGGTTTTGCTTTTCATCTGGTCGAACTCGGCCAATTCGCTGCCTACTTGGCCTTCGCAGTGGCTTTCGTACAGATGCTTGCCCCAGTGGCGGCGCAGATCTTCCGCCGGCCGGACTTGGCGCGTATCGGCCTCAACGCTTCGATTGCCATGTTTGTGCTCACGACCATCGGCGGGCTGGCACTGATCCAAGCGTTCGTGACCGATAACTTCTCGGTTCAATATGTCGCCGCCAATTCCAACAGCAAGTTACCATTGTTCTACAAGGTTTCGGCGCTGTGGGGTGGACATGAAGGTTCCTTGTATCTCTGGGTGTGGGTGTTAACGCTCTACACCATGCTGGTGTCCTTTCACGGACGTCGGCATTACCCGGATCGTTTGCCGACGATTCTTGCCGTGCAGGGTGCCCTCATGGTCGGTTTCTTTGGGTTGATCCTGTTTCTGTCCAACCCGTTCCTGCGGCTGTTCCCGATACCGCCCGATGGACACGATCTCAATCCGCTGTTGCAGGATCCGGGCATGGTTTTTCACCCACCCATGCTTTATCTCGGTTATGTTGGGTTTTCTGTACCGTTTGCATTTGCCATGGCGGCGCTCATTACGCGCTGGAAGAGTGAGTACTGGATTGCGCATATCCGGCGCTGGGCATTAATCGCCTGGGGGTTTCTCACCACCGGGATCATTCTCGGGAGCTGGTGGGCCTATTATGAACTCGGCTGGGGCGGCTACTGGGCCTGGGATCCGGTGGAGAACGCCTCGTTCATGCCGTGGCTGGTGGGCACGGCGCTGGTCCACTCGATCACCGTGCAGGAACGACGCCGTATGCTGCACGCGTGGAACATTTTCCTCGTGATTACCGCGTTCTCGTTGTCGCTGCTCGGCACCTTTCTGGTGCGTTCCGGTGTCCTGTCTTCGGTGCATGCCTTTGCGGTTGACCCGGGGCGCGGTTTCTACATTCTGATGTTCATGGCCACGGTGCTGACCGCGTCATTTGGCATCTTCCTCGCGCGCGGACGCTTTCAGGAGGTCGAAGAGAGCATGACCTCGATGTTGTCGCGCGAATCGATGTTCGTATGGAACAATGTGATTTTCACCGTGGCCGCGGCCTGCGTGCTGCTTGGCACGCTGTATCCACTCGCGCTGGAGGCATTGAGCGGCGACAAGATCACGGTGGGGGCGCCGTATTTCAATGCAGTGATGGTGCCTATCTTTCTTGTCGTGTTGCTGCTCATGGCCGTGGCGCCGCTTGTGCCCTGGCGCAAGGCCAACCCAGAGCGACTGAAAAGCCGTCTGCTGGTACCGGTTTCGCTCGGCCTGACGGCCGGCATCGTGACGCTGATTGCCGCCTGGCCGCTGCACTGGACCGGACCGGTGGCCATGGCGCTGATTGCGTTCGTGGCCGGTACGATTTTCACCGACTATGCGCGTGCCGTACGCCAGCGCCGCGTGCAACACCCGGGAGAGTCGCGCGCGCGCTCCCTGTTCAATACGGTTCTTGGAAATCGTCGCCACTATGGCGGCATGATTGTCCACCTTGGCATTATCACCATCGCGCTGGGTTTGACCGGTTCCGGGCTCTTCCGTCTGGAGAAGTCGGTGGTCATGGCGCCCGGCGATGTGGTGGAGATCGGAAGCGAGCGTTTGCGCTTTGACGGTGTGCGCTCGTTCCAGCGTGACAACTACTTCTCCGTTCAGGGCCAGTTCACGCTGCTTGATCGGCACAACGTTGTGGTGCTGCCGGAGCGGCGCCGCTATCCGGTCCAGGAAATGCCCACGACCGAATCCGGTATACATTCCACGCTGTTGCGCGACGTGTACGTCGTGATCGCTGATCCGGTCGGTGTGGGCAACCAGACGAAGTGGGGCGTGCACGTGTATGTGAATCCGCTGATACAGTGGATCTGGGGCGGCGGTCTGATCGTACTCTTCGGCTTGGGTGTTACGCTCACCAGCCGGCGGCGAACGGCACGTACTGCGGTGGCGGCGACTGCCACTGCCAACTGAAGCAGTTCGACCTGACCCCACTGATGAACATGTATCAATGCGAATGAAACTGATCAACGGCAACCACCTCGGCCTGGCTGCGCTCCTCTGTAGCCTGGCGTTGGCCATATTTCTTCCTATTGGTGCAGTGGCAGGGTCGGCGCAACCGGTACAGGAAGACCCACTCGATCGCGCAGTACTCGATATCGCCAAAGATCTGCGCTGCACGGTTTGCCAAAACCAACCGGTGTCGGAGTCGAATGCCGATCTGGCCAAAGACATGCGCCAGATCATTCGTGAACAGCTTATTGCCGGCAAGTCGCGCGCGGAAATTGTGGAGTATTTTGTGGCGCGCTACGGCGATTACGTACTCATGAAGCCACCGGCGGCACGCGGTGGCTTGCTGCTCTGGATTGCGCCGCCGTTGCTGCTCGTCACGCTCGTGTTGCTCAGCCTGGTGTTCCTGCGCCAACGCAGTCATTCACCGCCACCACCGCCTGCCAAGGCACTCAGCAAGCAAGACCAGGCGCGCGTGCGCGCCGCGCGCCGCCAACAGGATTAATCGCCATGATCGCCTTGTTCAGTCTCGCCACCTTGTTGTTTGCCGCCACCCTCTGGTGGCTCTCCCGGCCGCTGCGTGGCACGGCGATCGTTTCGATACCCAGCGAGCGCGCCGATCTCGAGCAGTTGCGCGACCGTTTGGTGGCCCAACTCAATGAGCTGGATACCGAGCGTGCCGACCGCGGCATCGACAACGCCGTTGCACAGGATGAAGAGTTGCGCCTGTCTTCGGAACTTGCTTCAACCTTGAAGCGTCTGGAAGGATTGGCGCCTTCCGCTGCCGGTGCCGCTTCGGCATTACCACGCCGTCACGCACTGATGCTGACTTCAGGGCTGGCCGTGATCCTGCTTGTGATCGGCGCGGGTCTGTATGCCTGGCGGAACGCCGACAACGTCCAGGGATTTATACTGGCCTCGGAAAGTGGGGCCGACAGTGCGCGTGTGCCACCCATGGTGTACGAAATGGTCGCGAAGCTCGAGAAGCGTCTCGCCGCGCAGCCAAATGACCCCGAGGGTTGGGCTCGACTCGGGCGGTCCTATGTCGTGATGGAACGTAAGGACAAGGCGCTCGCGGCATACGCCAAGGCCTATGAACTTGCGCCGGACAATGTAGCCGTGCTGTCCGACTATGCCTGGCTGGTGTTCAACGCAAGCCCCGGCGCCACCACGGGCCTGGTGCAGACTCTGTACACCCGTCTCTACCAGCTTGAACCGACACATCCGGATGCCCTGTGGTTCATGGGCTTCACGGCCTACCAGCAGGGCGACTACCGCAAGGCACTGGGTCTGTGGGAACGGTTGCTAAAACTCTTGCCGGCCGAAGATCCGGGGCGCGAACAACTCGCACAGGCGATTGCCAGCGTACGCGAAAAAATTCGCCACTGACACTGTATTGTCGCATCAGCCCATTCGGCGCATTCTTCCAGACCCTAGCCATCATCTGTCTTCTTCAACGCGCAGGAGAGGTACGGACTCCGGCCTTATGCAGGGTATGCCTACAGCTCGCTCATGGAGCCTGTGATAGATTCAAAAAACAACTATCCCAATCACAATTGAGGATTTGCCATGCACCATCACCGGCTACTCCTGATTAGTCTTTTCCTTGTACTGGCAGGCTGCACCTCCTTGTCGGCGAAGTCACGTATGGATCAGTACGAAAAAATTGCGCTCGGCTACGAGCGGGCGATGACCTGGTCAGACTTTGCGCTGGCATACTCCGCCACCAAGGCAGCACAGGCTTCACAACTTTTGCCGGATGCGAGTGGCTATGCGGACATCAAAGTCACTTCCTATGAACCTGCGACGCCACAGCTGTCGCAAGAGGGCATGACCATCAAGCGTGTTGCCCGCATCCAGTATGTGCATACAACCCGGATGGCCGAGCTGAGTCTGGTCACGGAAGAGGAATGGCGATACTCAGACGAAGCTGGTCGCTGGTTTCTGTATAGCGGATTCCCGAAATTCAAGTAACGCATCACTGCGGAAGCTTGCCGACCATCCATCTGACTTGGTCGTTTCCTGAAATCGCCAGTCCTTCACATGAGCGGCAGCGGCTGCCTTGTCCCTGCTAAAAATCCAAGCGATAGCCAATCGTGAAGAAGTGGTGATTTGTGTTCGAGATGTCAGTGACACCAGCTTCATTGATTCTCTCGATCCCGAATTCGGTCTCGAAGGTAACACGATCCCGCCAGCGATAACTAACACGCGCCGCGGGCATAAAGCGAGTCAAATCTGTTCCCACGTCGAAATGCTGGGTGTTGAACACCAGCGACAGGTCGAATGTCCATTTGTCCTGTACGAGTGTGCGATTGCTGAGTGAGACGGAATTACCATAATAAATATCACCTGTGATATAGCTGAAGCTCAGCACGGAAACATCGCGCTTGCTCAGCAGACCGGTCGCATGCCCTGCAGGGTGTAGACGTATCGCAGCGAGGCGTTCGCGCGCGTGGAAGAAAAGAACCGTAAGCGTTTGGAGGAGGCACAGAAGGCCGGGCGCGTGCAGGTGCTGCTTAAGTCAAAAGTGAAGCAGATTGAATCCAACAAGGTTATTCTCGATCAGGAAGGCAAGCGCGTCGAACTCCGGAACGACGCCGTGATCGTCAGCGCTGGCGGCGTGCTGCCCACGCCGTTCCTGAAGGAAGTCGGGATTCTGGTGGAGACGAAATACGGAACGGCCTGAGCGTCAGCGTGTGCTATTCAGGAAGCAGACAATCTCTGGATGAGCGGCAAGAGGGTTTTCTCCCAAGCCTCCGGCGAAATCGGACCGATCTGTTTGTAGCGGATGATGCCCTGCTTGTCGATGACGAACGTTTCCGGCACGCCGTACACACCCCAGTCGATCCCCACGCGTCCATCGGCATCCACGATGATCACGTCATACGGGTTGCCCTCGACCTTGAGCATCTGCGTAGCGTCCTCGTGCTTGTCTTTGTAGTTCAGTCCAATGATCGGCACCTGTTTGTCGCGCGATAGCGCCAGCAGTACCGGATGCTCCTGCTTGCAGGCCACGCACCAGGACGCCCACACGTTGATCAACACCACCTTGCCTTGCAAGTCGGCATTGGCGATCGATTTCTTCGGGTTCTCCAGCGTCGGCAGGGAGAAGGCCGGCAGCGGTTTGTCCACCAGCGGTGAGGGAATTCTGCGCGGGTCGAGTTTCAGTCCATAGGCCAGCAGGATGCCGAGCAGGGCGAACAGGCCGATCGGGATGAGGAATTTCTTCATGCCTTATTATTATAGTTTCTTGTCGTTTGCCGCGGGCACCGGCTTGAGCGTCTTGGCGACCTCCGGTGGCATGTAATTCTCGTCATGCTTGGCCAGCACCTGGTCGGCGACAAACACCTTGTCCGGTTGCAGCCGGCCCTGCGCGATCACGCCTTGGCCCTCGCGGAACAGGTCCGGCAGGATGCCCTCGTAGCGCACAGTCAGACGCTCGTTATTGTCGGTGACCGAGAACTCGACCTTGAGGCTCTCCGGGGTCTTCTTCAGGCTGCCTTTTTCCACCAAACCGCCGATACGCAGCACGCCCTTTGTCGAAGCCTTGCCCTCCAGCACTTCGGTCGGGCTGAGGAAGTACACCAGATTGCTGCGGAAGGCATTGAGCACCAGCAGGCCCGCGACGGTGAGGATGGCGACGCCCGCCACAATGGCAATGAGTTTTTTGTGTCTCGGTTTCATTTAGTTAATGACCATTTTGTGCAGGCTTGCTTTCAAATGCTTATGGCATATTTTTGTGCAGGCTTGCCTTCCTTAATCAGCCTGATTCAGACGCATTGTCTCTTCCAGCTCCCGGCGCACACTCTTTTCTCGCCGGCGAGCCGCCAAAACGTTAAAGAGCAGCACCAGCGCCGCCATGCCATAGGAGCCCCACACATACAGGCCGTAACCGCCCATGGCGAAGAACTCTGACCAGTTCATGGCCTCACCAGTTCCGCGACCCAGCCGGTGTGGCGCTCGCGGTGCAGGATTTCGGCGCGCAGGCGCACGAGCAGCATGGTGACAAAGAACAGGGTGAAGGCCACGGCCATGATCAGCAACGGTATCAGCATGCTCGGGTGAATGGCCGGTGCCCCGATTTTGTTGATGGAGCTCACCGAGGCCGGCTGGTGCAGGGTGTTCCACCACTGCACGGAGAAATGGATGACCGGGATATTCACCACGCCGACCAGCGCGAGCAGCGCGCCGGCACGCGCGGCACGCCGCGGGTCGTCGATGGCCGCTTGCAGGGCCATGAAGCCGAGATACAGGAAGAACAGCAGCAGTTCCGAGGTCAGACGTGCGTCCCACGCCCACCAGGTGCCCCACATCGGTTTGCCCCAGAGCGAACCCGTGACCAGCGCCAGCAGGGTAAACGAGGCGCCAATGGGCGCGGCCGCGGTCGCCGCCATATCCGCCAGCCGCATGTTCCAGATCAGGCCAATGGCGCCAGCGGTGGCCAATACCATGTAGGCAAACATGGATAACCAGGCCGCCGGCACGTGCACGAACATGATGCGCACACTCTCGCCTTGCTGGTAATCGGGTGGGGCGACGAACAAGCCCTGGTAGAGGCCGATGCCGAGCAGAATCAAAGTCGCTACTGCGAACCACGGAATCAGTTGCCCGGCGAAGGTGTAGAAGACTTTGGGTGAGGCGTATTTGTGAAACAGCATTAATGAAGCCCTACTGCGTTCGTCCTGCCAAAATACGAGAAGCCTTACTGCGTTCGTCCTGCCAAAATACGAGAAGCCCTGCTGCGTTGGTCTTGCCAAAATTACGAGAAGCCCTACTGCGTTCGTCTCGCCACTATGAAGCCCTACTTTGTTCGTTGATACCAGAAGACGTGAAGCTTGCTCCGTTCGTCTTTTTTCAATCAGTCCAGTGATATACGCAGCGCGGCGGCCGTGGCCCAGGGAGCGAACCCCAGCGCCACCACGAGGAAGGCGCCCAGCAGGGAGAGATAGGCTTCCGGATCGAGACCCGTGGCGCTGGCCGTGACCGCGCCGGCGCCGAAAATCAGAATCGGAGTATACAACGGCAGCACCAGCAGCGACAGAAGCACCCCGCCGCCGCGCAGGCCGAGGGTAAGGCCGGCGCCGATGCTGCCGATCAGGCTCAGGACCGGTGTGCCGAGCAGCAGCGCGATGAGCAGGGTGCTGAGCGCACCGTATGGCAGATACAGCTGGATCGCCAGCAGCGGGCTTAACAATAACAGGGGCAGGCCGGTCGTCACCCAGTGGGCCAGCACCTTGGCGAGCACCAGCGCCGTGAGCGGCTGCGGGCTCAGGGCCAGCTGTTCGAGCGTGCCATCCAGGTAATCGTTGGCGAACAGGCGGCTGAGGGACAGCATAGTGGCGAGCAGCGCCGCTACCCACAGTACGCCCGGGGCCAGGGTGCGCAATACCGCCGGCTCCGGCCCCACGCCGAGCGGAAACAGGCTCACGACAATGGCGAAGAATACCAGCGGGGTGGCGACATCCGCCGGCTTGCGCGCCGCAATCAGCAGATCGCGCCGCAACACACACCACACGGTACCAGCAAGGTTGCTTGCCATTATTTAAGTCAGCGTCAATGTCCGTACTTGCCAATCGGCCACGGCCACTTCCTGATGCGAGGTAAGGATGCACAGGCCACCCCGGTCGAGGTGCCGGGCGAGGGTGGTGAGCAGTCGCTCCACGGCGCGGATATCGAGGGCCGTGAACGGCTCATCCAGCACCCAGAGCTTGCGCTCCAGGACGGCCAGGCGCGCCAGCGCCACCCGGCGTTTCTGCCCCTGCGAAAGCAGTTTGGCCGGGAGGTTTGCCACCCGCCCTAGCCCCTGCGATTCCAGGGCCGGTCTTGCCGCGATCTGGTCTTCGGCCCCCAGGCAGGCCTCAAAATTGAGATTCTCAGTCGGGGTCAGATCGCCGTGGATGGCGTTGCCGTGGCCGATGTAGCAGATCTGTTTGCGGTATTCCTCCGCCAGCGCCTGAACGCGCTGGTGATTCCAGCGGATTTCACCGGCCGCCGGCTGCGACAGGCCGCAAAGCGTACGCAACAGGGTGGTCTTGCCGCTGCCGTTTTCGCCGCGCACATGCAGGAGCTCACCGGGATTGACTGCGAAGGACAGATCGCGAAACAGCGGCCGATCGCCGCGCGCGCAGGCAAGGTTGATGACTTCCAGCAAACCAGTCTCCCGCTGAGCCCCCGAGGGCTTGTTGCGAAGGGGTGGTGCCCCGAACACGAATCGAACGTGCGACCTGCCGCTTAGGAGGCGGCTGCTCTATCCACTGAGCTACCGGGGCGTTGTTGCCCGGTATTCTAGCGGAAATCAGGGAATTACGGTCCCGTAAATACGAATGGCCGGAAGACCGGCCATCTGGAGGTACTGGTGGAGCGGAGGAGGATCGAACTCCCGACCTCTGCATTGCGAACGCAGCGCTCTCCCAGCTGAGCTACCGCCCCATGGTGAACGATTGCATTCTAATCGAAAAAAGAAAGGGCCGCATCTGTGCGGCCCTTTCTTAACTATCTAAATAATGACACTTCACGCTAACTCATGTTGCAGCAGATTCGATTAGCGGCAGTTTGCGGGCGCATACTTGGCCAACAAACTTCCCGGTGTACCAACCGGCAGGACAGCATTGGTTGCAAAAGCGTTGGTAATCGAAGCACACGCCCACTGCATAGGCCCAGTATTGACAGTTGGCAAAGCAGCTGCCGGCGTACCGATGCTCGGTGTAAGGGTTAGGGTCATGTTGTTAATCTGGGTTGGTGTTGCTGGTCCCGTGTAGGTAATTGTGATAACACCGGTAACATCCGCCACGTTGACGCTGACCATGGCAGTAGTGAGCGGCAGGGTCAAGCCTGACATGGCGAGGGCGAAGGCACCATTCGATTGGTAGGTGTCGGCAACAGCGATTTTTGCCGCCTCCGCCACCGACAAACCTTCCGTCACTTTCGCGCGAATGGTGTAGTCCTGATAGGCCGGGATCGCGATCGCGGCCAAGATGCCGATAATCGCCACCACGATCATCAGTTCGATCAGGGTAAAGCCCTGCTGAATTTTCTTCATATAGATCTCCGGTTAAATGTTTAAAACGTTGAAGCAGTAGGCCCTGGAAATAACCGGCCCTTGCGGGACCGTCTTGCACGGCGCCCTCATCCTCAGCGGGCCGATGCTTTCCGGGGCTTGCTGCTGCTGTTTAGTTAAATAGCAGACGTTTTTCCTTGGGTCAAAAAATGCCGGAAATCCGTCAGACTGATATAACTCAACTCACTCCCCTATAAGCACAAACCATACCATAAGCAAAAGCCGATTCACCTCCCGCGATGAACGGCAAACAGCCAATTTGTACAATCGGTTATATTCCCCCCGAGAATAGGTATGACGATTTCTGTGGGTGCGTGGCTGCAATGAGCTGTCAAATATTGGCACGTCTTGCCGAAAATTGGTAATCCCTTCAGTAAAACAAGCAGATAGACGGCAAGTATCGGCGGTCAGACGGACCGGCAAGTTGCTCAGGGTTCTCTAGTCGATGCCGAGCTTTTCGAGCTTGTAGCGCAGGGCACGGAAGGTAATACCGAGCAATTTGGCCGCGGCGGTCTTGTTCTGATTGGCGCGCGCCAGGGCGTCACGGATCGCCACCTCTTCGATGCGCGCGATATATTCATCCAGACTCTCGTCGGTATCCGGACCGGCCATCGCAACCGCTGCGGATTCACCGGTGCGGTTACCGACCGGCAGCTGCAAATCACTGGCATTGATTTCGCTGCCATCGCACAGGGTAATGGCGCGCTCCAGGGTGTTTTCCAGTTCCCGGACATTGCCGGGAAAGCTGTAGCGGGAAAGGGCATGGAGCGCATCCGCCGACAGTTTTGGCACCGGGATGCCCAGGTTCGCGGCCAGTCGTGCACACAGGTGCTCGGCCAGCACCGGAATATCCTCGGGCCGCTCGCGCAGGCTCGGGACGGCCAGCTCGATCACGTTCAGGCGGTAGTAGAGATCCTGACGGAACTTGCCTTCCTGCACCAGGCTGCGCAGATCTTTGTGGGTGGCGGACAGAATGCGCACGTCCACCTTGATTTCACTCTGACTGCCGACCGGACGCACGGATTTTTCCTGGATGGCGCGCAGCAGTTTTACCTGCATGTGCAGCGGCAGGTCGCCGACTTCGTCGAGAAACAGGGTGCCGCCGTCGGCCGCCTTGAACAGGCCATCCTTGTCCGCCACCGCGCCAGTAAAGCTACCTTTGCGGTGACCGAAGAACTCGCTTTCCATCAGGGCTTCCGGAATGGCGCCGCAGTTCACCGGCACGAACAATCCGGAGGAGCGCGGTCCCAGGTCGTGGATCAGGCGTGCGACCAGCTCCTTGCCGGTGCCGGATTCGCCGTGGATGTATACCGGCGCCTGGCCGCGCGCGAGTTTGTCGATGAGCGCGCGGACCTTCTCGATGGTAGTTGAGACACCCAGCAGTTTCTGTTGGGCGGTGTTTGGTTTGGCTTCGGTTTTCACCGCCGGAGTCTGGCCGACGCGCAGCGCCGAGCGTACGATATTGCGCAGGTCGTTGACATCGAGCGGCTTGGAAACAAAATCGAAAGCGCCGGCCTTGAGCGCGGTGATCGCGGCTTCCATGCTGCCGTGCGCGGTGATTACCGCACACGGCAGTTGTGGATGCATTTCCTGGATATGCCGCACGAGATCGATGCCGTTGCCGTCCGGCAGACGCATGTCGGTGAGACACAGATCGAATTTGAACTGATTGAGGAGGTGATGCGCCTCCTCGATATTCTGTGCCGAGCGTGTCTCGAGATTCATGCGCCCGAGCGTGAGTTCCAAGAGTTCGCGGATGTCGGGCTCGTCATCCACGATCAAGACCTGATTCTTGCTCATAACGTGCCTACCGCCAGTTCAGCGCATTCCTCGGCCCGGGCGAAGGTCACGCGGAAGCGACTGCCCAGCCCCTTTTCCCCGGGAAAGTATTCCAGTCGCGCACCGTTGCTCTCGCACAGCTCTCTGGCAATGTAGAGACCAAGACCCGTGCCTTTGGGGGTCGTGGTGAAGAATGGATCGAAAATATGGTCCACGATGTCCGCCGGGACACCGCTGCCCCAGTCGACCACATCCAGAAACGGTCGGTTGTCCTTGTCATGCCCGGTCTTGAAGGCGATGAGCGCCTGCCCGGAGAACGCCGGACTATGGCGCAGGGCATTCTGGCAGAGGTTGCCGACCACCTGTTGCAGTTGCTCCGGGTCGACGCAAACGGCGTAATTCGCCACACCAAGTGTCTGGAACATTTCCGGCGGATATTTGCCGGTGATGGTGAACTGGTGGATGAACTCGCTGATCCAGGGGGCGAGTTGCAGCTTGATCGGGTTGACCTTGTCGCGCCGCGCGAGCTGCGTGACGTTTTCGATGATCACGTTCATACGCCGGCTCTGGTCCTGGATGATGCGCAACAAACGCGCCTCTTCCCCTTCCTTGATAGCGGTTTCATCCAGTAACTGGGCCGCGTGTGAAATGGCACCCAGGGGATTGCGAATCTCATGGGCAATGCTCGCGGTCAGGCGTGCCAGTGCCGCCATTTTGAGCTGCTGCGCCTGTTGTTTGAGGACGGCGGTGTCCTCCAGAAACACCAGGACGCCGCTGTCATCGCGCCGTTCGCCCACCGGGACGAAGCGTGGCAGCAGCGCATACCCGGCCCGGCTGCGGATGATACTGCGTCCGCTGCCTGGGGCTTTCCCCTGCCACTGTTTGAACTGTTCGGCCAGCTCGGGAGACAGTTCGGTGAGCTGGAGTTTGTCGCTGGTCTCCGCCGGGACTCCGAGAAAACCGTGCGCGGTCTTGTTCAGCATGTGTATCTTGCCATCCCGATCACAGGCCAGCACACCGGAATGCATGCGCTGGATGATCAGCTCGTTCACCTGCGCCAGATTGGCGAGATCCACGCCGCGTTGCTGGGCCAGCGCTTCGGTGGCGCGCAGGCGTTGTGCGAGCAGGTGGGTGAGGCTGGCGGTGGTGAACAGACCAATGCCGAGCAGGCCCATCTGGGTATAGCCATCCGTGCTCCATCGTTGCGCGACCCATTCCCCTTCGGCGAGGAATGCCCAATTGACTTCGATGCCAATCGCGATGGTCGCAAGTGCCGCGAACAAGACAGTCAGGCGCGTCCCGAGCATGAGACTTGCGCCGGCGACCGCCACCAGCAACAGCAGGCCCAAACCGCTCTCCAGACCAAAGCTGGCATGCATCAGCAGGGTGAGCAAGATGATATCGATAAAAGCCAGGAACGTGGCCTGAGTTTCAAAATCCGGCCAGCGCCTATAGATGCTTGCGAGAGACAGGAGCGCAACAATGGTGTAAGCCAGGCTGGCAACCTTGAACAACTGAGGACCGCTTGCGCCAAACGGGGGAATACTTTCTCCAGAGAAGGCCAGCGCCGCCGCGGCCAGCGCGATGGCCAGGCGATAAAAATTAAAGGAACGCAGCAGCTTCCAGTTTTCCGCCGTGAAGGCAGTCTGGCTATCTGTTGTGGACATGGCCAGGCCGAAGAATCCAGTGCCCATTTCTTGCTCTTTAATTTCCCTGTGGCAGACGCCCGCGACACGGCGTCGGGCCGGTTTTATTTTATTTCCTGGTGCGATCGGCCTCCGCGTGGTGGCCGCTGCAGTAGACCTTGCCGTTTCCCGTAATCGCCTCACTGCGCGGAATAAACGTTCCGCAATAGTCACAGCGTAGCATGTCCGCAGGCGGTGGAGCGGAAGAGGGTTCGGAATGGTGCCGGGTGAGTGCGCGCTTGAGAATTCGCAACACCAGCCATATCCCGAACAGGACTACAGCGATGCGTAATATCTGGCCCATGTGCCTGGCCTTGCCTTCGGTCGGAGAAGGCGGATGGTCGGGATGAGAGGATTCGAACCTCCGGCCCCTTGCTCCCGAAGCAAGTGCTCTACCAGGCTGAGCTACACCCCGAAATGATTAATGCGTGCGATGGACGGAAAATCGGGCGAGGTCAAGCAATGCTTGTTTATACGGCGATTCGGGAATCGCAACCAAGGCCTCGGCGGCACACCGGGCCTCGTCCTCGGCCTTGCGCGCAGTGTACGCATTTGCGCCAGTCGATTCAATGGCGGTCACCACCTCCTCGATGCGCTCCAGCCCGCCTTGCTCAATCGCCTCACGCAGGAGTTGTTGCTGCGCAGCGCTGCCGGTACGCAGCGCATACAGCAGCGGTAGCGTGGGCTTGCCCTCGGCCAGGTCGTCGCCGACATTCTTGCCCAGCGCCTTGCTGTCGGCGGTGTAGTCGAGCATGTCGTCGATGAGCTGAAAGGCGGTGCCGAGATGCATGCCGTATTTCGCCATGGCTTTCTCAACTGCCGGCGGCTGACTGCTGATGACGGCGCCGAGGCGCGCCGCTGCCTCGAACAGCTTGGCGGTCTTGCTGTAGATGATCTGGAGATAGTTCTCCTCGCTGACCTCCGGATCGTGGCAGTTCAGGAGTTGCAAAACCTCGCCTTCGGCAATGGTATTGGTCGTTTTTGCCAGAATTTCCATGACCCGCATGCTGCCCACGTCCACCATCATTTCGAAGGCGCGCGAGTAGAGAAAATCGCCGGTCAGAACGCTCGCCTCGTTGCCCCAGACGATGTTGGCAGTCGATTGACCGCGGCGCATGGCTGAGGCGTCCACGACGTCGTCGTGCAACAGGGTGGCGGTGTGGATGAATTCGATGATGGCGGCCAGGGCGATATGTCGGTCGCCGGCATAGCCCAGGGCGCGCGCCGCCAGAATCACCAGCAGCGGGCGCAGGCGTTTGCCGCCGCTGTGGATGATATAAGCCCCAAGCTGGTTGATGAGGGCGACGTCGGAGTTGAGCCGCCGGTTGATCTCGCGATCGACCGCTTCCCGGTCGGTTTGGGTCAAAGCCAGGATAGGGGCGAGATCCATGGGGGGGGGGTCGTTTCAATCGGGGCAGCGGGGCGGCATGCTAGAGGAACCCCCCGGGTTCGGCAAGCAAATCTGCGTCTTCCCGGGCTTTGGCCCGCTGCAGCCCAAAAATGGACAAAATCCGGGCTTGTCAGTGCCTGGCCGGGCCAGTACAATGCGCCGCTTCCGTAGCACCGGGCTATTGCAAGCAAGCTTGCACAAAAAGCGCCATTTTAGCTGGAGAATCAGTCATGTACGCGGTAGTCGAGACAGGTGGCAAACAGTACCGGGTAGCGGTCGGTGACGTGCTGCGCGTGGAAAAGCTCGAGATTCCCGAAGGCGGCGCCGTGAACCTCGACAAGGTTCTGATGGTCGCGGACGGCGACAGCGTGCGTGTCGGCACTCCCAACCTCGCGGGCGCGGCGGTCACCGCCACGGTCAAGGCGCATGGGCGTGGCGACAAAATTCGTATCTTCAAGTTTCGCCGTCGCAAGCACTATCGCAAGAGCCAGGGGCATCGCCAGCACTACACCGAGATCGAAATCACCGCAATCAAGTAGGTAGATTCCCTCCATCTCACCTCTCCCCCGATAAGGGGGAGAGGATGGGAGAGGGGAGTTAAAGGAACGACGAGGTAACGACACATGGCACACAAAAAGGCAGGCGGTAGTTCCCGCAACGGCCGCGACTCCGAATCCAAACGACTGGGCGTCAAGCGCTTCGGTGGTGAGCAGGTACGCGCCGGTAACATCATCGTGCGTCAGCGCGGCACGGAGTTCCATCCGGGCGTAAACGTCGGTATCGGCCGCGATCACACCCTGTTCGCCACGGCGGACGGTCAGATCAAGTTTGAAATCAAGGGCCCGCGCAGCCGCCAGATTGTGAGCGTGGTCGCCGCCTGATTCATTCATTCACGCAGTACCGGAAAACCCCGCGCGGAAGATCGACGCGGGGTTTTTTATTTGTGAATTATAAAAATTGCCGTTCTGACAATTTTTAAAGCCCTACTTCGTTTGTCTTGTCATTTTAAACATGGGCAGAGCCAATGAAATTTGTCGATGAAGCCAGCATCCGGGTCGAAGCCGGCAACGGTGGCGACGGCGTCGCCAGCTTCCGGCGCGAGAAGTTCATCCCGTTCGGCGGTCCGGACGGCGGCGATGGCGGACGTGGCGGCAGTATTACGCTGGTGGCGAACAGCGGCCTTAACACGCTCGCCGACTTCCGCTTCACCACCACCTTCCGCGCCGCGCATGGCGGACGCGGCGGCGGCCGCCAGTGCACCGGGCGCTCGGGAGAGGATCTGTATGTGCAGGTGCCGCTTGGCACCGTGGTGCGCGATGCCGATACCGGGGAGTTGATTGGTGACCTGACACGTGTCGGCGAGCAGTTGCTGGTGGCGCACGGTGGCAAGGGTGGACTCGGTAATGCGCACTTCAAATCCAGCGTCAATCGTGCACCACGCCGCTTCATTCCCGGTGAACCAGGCGAACAGCGAACCTTACAGCTCGAACTGCAGGTGCTGGCGGACGTCGGCCTGCTCGGTCTGCCAAATGCCGGCAAGTCGACACTGTTGCGAGCCGTGTCCGAGGCGCGTCCCAAGGTCGCGGACTACCCCTTCACCACATTGCATCCGCATCTTGGTGTGGTGCGGGTCGGACCGGAGCGTAGCTTTGTGATGGCCGATATCCCTGGCCTGATCGAGGGTGCGGCGGAAGGTGCCGGGCTCGGCATCCGTTTTCTCAAGCACCTGTCGCGCACGCGCATCCTGCTACATCTGGTGGACGTGGCGCCGCTCGACCCCGAGGCCGAACCGGTCAAGGCGGTCAAGGCCTTGGCCGCGGAGCTGAAGAAATTCAGCAAGGAGTTGGCCAAGCGCGAGCGCTGGCTGGTGCTGAACAAGATCGACCTGTTAGCACCGGAGGACCGGGAAGCGCACGCCCAGAAAATCGTGCAGGGCTTGCGCTGGAAAGGGCCGGTCTTTAGTGTTTCGGCCGCTACCGGTGAGGGTTGCCGGGAACTCGCCGCGAAGATCATGGAACGGCTTGAGGCGTTGCGCCAGGTGGCGGTTGACGCACAGCCTGAGCCTGCCGGGCTTGAGGAATGAAGCGGTCTAATCGCGCATGAATGCAGAGCGAACATCGATAATTCAGACGCGCCGCTGCGTGGTCAAAATCGGCAGCGCGCTTCTGACCAACAGCGGCCTTGGTCTGGACGTCGCGGCCATCACCGGCTGGGTGGGTCAGGTTGCACAGCTGCGCGCGCGCGGTATCGAGGTGGTGCTGGTGTCTTCCGGGGCCGTGGCCGCCGGCATGCAATGCCTCGGCTTTACCAGTCGTCCGCATGCCTTGCACGAGTTGCAGGCGTTGGCCGCCGTCGGGCAAATGGGTCTGGTGCAGCTGTACGAGTCACTGTTTCAGCGCCACCGTATCCACACCGCGCAGGTGTTGCTGACGCACGACGATCTGGCCAACCGCGAGCGTTACCTCAATGCACGCAGTACGCTGCGCACGCTACTCAGGCTCGGCGTGGTTCCGGTGATCAATGAGAACGACACGGTCGCCACCGAGGAGATCCGTTTCGGCGACAACGATACGCTCGCCGCGCTCGTGGCCAATCTGGTCGAGGCCGAACTGCTGGTGATCCTGACCGATCAGGCCGGGCTGTATAACAAGGATCCGCGCCAACACCCGGATGCGGTGCTGGTGCAGGAAGGTGAGGCCGGCGATGCACGGCTGCTGGAAATGGCCGGCGGCGCCGGATCGCTGGGGCGCGGCGGTATGCGCACCAAGCTGCTGGCGGCCGACAAGGCGCAACGTTCGGGCGCGGCCACGGTCATTGCCTGGGGTCGCGAGCCGGAGGTGCTGGTGCGGCTGGTGGCCGGCGAATCCATTGGCACCTGTCTGCGGCCGTCACAAGGACGTATCGCGGCGCGTAAGCAATGGCTGGCCGGACAGCTGCAGATCCGCGGCAAACTGACGCTCGACGATGGCGCCGTGAAGGTGTTGCGCCAGGCCGGCAAGAGTCTGTTGCCGGTCGGGGTGAAGGCGGTCGACGGGCAGTTTGCACGCGGCGAAGTGGTTGCCTGTTTTGATCTGGCCGGGCATGAGGTGGCCAGAGGTTTGGTGAATTACAGCGCCGAGGAAACGGCGCGTATTGTCGGACAGCCGAGCGACCGAATCGAGGCCATTCTGGGTTATGTGGACGAGCCCGAATTGATCCATCGCGATAACATGGTGCTGGTGTAAAAATTGCCGTCCCGGTAGTTTTTGAAATTCTTAAACAAAAAAAGGCCGGTCAGAGACCGGCCTTTTTTGATCAGGTAAGTTGCGCTGCTTAGTGGTTAATTTTGTGCAGGCTTGCTTCCCTTAGACAAGGGCGCGGACGCGCTTGTTCAGTTGACTCTTCTGCCGGGCGGCATTGTTCTTGTGCACCAGACCCTTCTTGGCAGAGCTGTCGATTACTGCCGACGCATCACGGAAGGCCTGCTGGGCCCCGGCCTTGTCCTTGGACTCCACGGCCTTCAGGACTTTCTTGATCTGGGTGCGCATCGCCGAGCGTTGCGCGGTATTGCGCTCACGATGGGCCTCTGCCTGGCGGGCGCGCTTTTTTGCTTGTACCGTGTTTGCCACTGCTGTGCCTCTCGGAATTCGGTTGCTGAAAAGCGGCTTATTATCATGATTTTGCCCGCTTCTGTCCAGAGAAACCCGGAATCCGACCATTTCCTGGGTCGGGGAGGTGCGACCGGCCCGGTATTGCCGTAGTATTCGGTTTCTTCAGCTATCTCGCCCGTTTCTTCCAACCATGTCGCGCCGGCTCATAAAATCCACCCTCATCACGGGCGGTATGACGCTCTTGTCACGCATTAGCGGCCTGGTGCGCGACATGGTGTTCGCCAGCCTGATTGGTGCCAGCGTCGGAATTGCCGCCGATGCCTTCTATGTGGCGTTCCGCATCCCCAATTTCCTGCGGCGCATCTTCGGCGAGGGCGCCTTCTCGCAGGCATTTGTGCCGGTGTTCACTGAGTACAAGCACCGCAACACCCAAGACGAGATCCGCGAATTTCTGGATCGCATGGCCGGCATCTTCAGCCTGGTGCTGTTTGTTGTGACGCTGGTAGGTGTGCTGGCCGCACCGCTTATTGTGTACGCACTGGCCCCGGGTTTTAGTGGTGAGAAGTACGACCTGACGGTCGCGATGCTGCGCATCACCTTCCCGTATATCCTGTTCATCTCGCTGGTCGGCATGGCGGCCGGCATCCTGAATACCTATGGACGCTTCGCCGCCGCGGCCTTTACCCCGGTGCTGCTCAACCTGTCAATGATTGGCGCGGCGCTGTGGCTCGCGCCGCGCATGCACAATCCGGTGATGGCGCTGGCCTGGGGCGTGTTCATCGCCGGTGTCGCGCAGCTCCTGTTTCAACTACCGTTTCTGGCGCGACTCGGATTGTTGCCGCGCCCCCGGCTCAAGCGTGGACACGATGGCGTGGCACGCGTATTCAAACTCATGCTGCCGGCGATCTTCGGTGTGTCGGTGGCGCAGATCAACACGCTCATCAACACCATGCTGGCCTCATTCCTGGTGACCGGCAGTGTGTCCTGGCTCTACTATTCCGACCGGCTCATGGAGTTTCCGCTCGGCGTGTTCGGCATCGCGCTGGCGACCGTAATCCTGCCCAATCTGTCGCACCAGCACACGAATGGCGACAAGCATGAGTTCTCGCGTCTGCTCGACTGGGCGCTGCGCTGGGTGTTTCTAGTCGGTATGCCCGCCACCGTAGCCCTGATGTTGCTTGCCGGGCCGCTGTTGGTTACTTTTTTCCATTATGGAGCGTTCCACGAACAGGATGTGCGCATGAGCGCCCAGGCGCTGATCGCCTTTTCTGCCGGCCTGCTCGGATTCATTTTGGTGAAGGTGTTGGCGCCCGGGTTCTACGCGCGCCAGGACACCAAAACCCCGGTGCGTGTCGGTATGATTGCCATGGGTGTAAACATCGTGCTGAGTGTGGCGCTGGTGTTCACGCTCAAGCATGTGGGTTTGGCGCTGGCCATCACGTTGTCGGCATTTGTGAATGCCGCGCTGCTCTATCGTCTGCTGCGCCGCCACGGGGTCTATCTGCCGGAACCGGGCTGGCCGCGCTATTTTCTGCGCATCCTGCTCGCGACAACGCTCATGGGGCTGGTGCTGGCCTGGGGCGTGGGCGATCTCGGAGAGTGGCTGAAGGCTGCCGTCGTCGTGCGTGCTTTCCATCTCACTGTGCTGGTGGTCGGCGGCGTGTTTGTGTACACAGTATCATTACTCTTGCTCGGTGCGCGGCCACGCGAATTGTTGCTGCGGCGGCCGGGGGCGGGGAGTAAATAATATGCTTATTTCTGTGCAGGCTTGCCTTCTCTAAATGGCTGAACATCCATCCATTCACCAGATCGTGACGCGCGATGAGACGCGCGTGTTCACCCTGGCCGAGGCCGAGGAACTGTTTCCGCTGGTGCGGTCCATCACCGAGGCGGCGTGGCGCGAGCTGGAACCGGTGCGGCGCAAGCTCGAGGCGATGGCCCCGGTGAATCCACAAATCCACGAGATCGAGCGCCAGTACGAGTCGATCGTGAAGCGCTGGATGGCGAAGATGGCGCGCCTGGGTCTGGTGGTGAAGGGCTTGTGGCTGGTCGACTTCGATACTGGTGATGGTTATCTGTGCTGGAAGTTTCCGGAGCTCAAGATCGGTCATTACCATCGCTATCACGAAGGCTATACCACGCGCCGGCCGTTGCGCGAGGTGATCGAGGAGCTCGACCCGGACTGGGCGCGCTAACGCGAACAGCACTAACTCATTAAATCTATTGTGTTTTTAGGCTCCGCGCTTTATTCTTAACGCCTTTTTGGCGGAACACGTTTGCATGCAACTCATCCGCGGTCTGCATAACCTCAAGCCCGGGCATCGCGGTTGTGTCGCGACCATCGGCAACTTTGACGGTGTGCATCTCGGCCATCAGGCCATCATCGGCCAGCTTGCCGAGAAGGGTGCGGAGCTGCACCTGCCTACGACCGTTATTGTTTTCGAGCCGCAGCCGCTGGAATACTTTCAGAGCCCGGACAAGGTTCCGCCGCGCCTCACGCGGCTGCGCGAAAAGATCCAGGCACTGCGTCGCTATTCCGTCGATCGCGTGCTGTGTCTACATTTCGATGCGCACCTGGCCAACATGCCGGCGGACGCATTCATCCAGCGTATTCTGGTGGAAGGGCTCGACATTCGTTATCTGGTCGTGGGCGATGACTTCCGCTTTGGCGCCAGGCGCGCTGGTGATTTTGCATTGCTGCGCACGGCCGGCGAGGTGCACGGTTTCGAGGTGGTTCCCATGCACACCTTTGCGATTGACGGCGAGCGTGTGAGTAGCACGCGTATCCGCCAGGCGCTCGCCGCCGGCGATCTGGCGACGGCCGAGAAACTGCTCGGCCGGCCGTATCGCATGTGCGGGCGCGTGGCGCACGGCAACAAACTCGGGCGCACCATCGGCATCCCGACGGTGAATGTGCAGTTGCACCGCGTGGCCACACCGGTGAGGGGTATCTATGTGGTAGAGGTGTTCGGTCTGCACCATGAGCCGGTCGCGGGTGTTGCCAGTGTGGGCATGCGCCCGACGGTAAACGGCACGCACATGCTGCTCGAGGTACATTTGTTCGAATTCAGTCGCGAGGTTTACGGCCACTACATCAACATCAATTTTTTGCACAAGCTGCGCGACGAACAGCGCTTCGCGTCCGTGGACGAGATGAAGGCCCACATCCAGCGCGATATCGACGCGGCACATGCCTGGTTTGCGACGCGCGAGCGAAGCGTACGTGTCCAGACCGCCAGCCATTCCTGAGAATTTTATGTCCAGCGAAAAGAACGACAACGACTATAAACACACGCTCAACCTGCCGCAGACGAATTTTCCGATGAAGGCGAATCTTGCCGCGCGCGAGCCGGAGATGCTCAAGCGCTGGGAGGAAATGGATCTGTACGGCAAGCTGCGTGCCGCCCGCCAGGGCAAACCGAAGTACATCCTGCACGATGGCCCGCCGTACGCGAACGGCGACATCCATATCGGCCACGCCGTGAACAAGGTACTCAAGGACATGGTGGTGAAGTCCAGGTCGATGAACGGATTCGACACACCGTACGTGCCGGGCTGGGATTGCCATGGGCTGCCGATCGAGCATCAGGTGGAGAAGAAAATCGGCAAGGCCGGCGACAAGGTCAGTGCGAGTGCGTTCCGCAAGGCCTGCCGCGACTATGCGAGCAAGCAGGTCGACGGCCAGCGCGAGGATTTCAAGCGCCTCGGCGTACTAGGCGACTGGGCGCGGCCGTATCTCACCATGGATTTCAAGTTCGAGGCCGACATCTTGCGCCAGCTTGGGCGAGTGATCGCCGGTGGCCATGTGTATAAAAGTTACAAACCGGTGCACTGGTGCATCGACTGTGGCTCGGCGCTGGCCGAGGCCGAGGTCGAGTACGAAGACAAGACTTCGCCCGCGATCGACGTGCGCTTCCCGGTGGCGGACGAGGCAGCGCTGTTTGCGCGCCTGCAGCATGTGTCCGGGCACAATGGCCACGGTCCACTGTCGGTGGTCATCTGGACCACCACGCCATGGACGCTGCCCGCCAACCAGGCGGTGGCCGTGCACCCGGAGATGGAATATGTGGTCGCGCAGACCGAAGGCGAACATCCCGAGCGCCTGCTGCTGGCCGAGCCCTTGCTCAAGAGCGTGATGCTGCGCTACGGCATCGAGCGCTACCGCGTGATCGCGACCTGCGCCGGCGCGGCACTAGAAGGTATTCGCTTGCAACACCCGTTCTATGTGCGCGAGGTGCCGGTGATTCTCGGTGAGCACGTCACCACCGACGCCGGCACCGGCTGCGTGCACACCGCGCCGGGCCATGGCCAGGAAGATTACGTGGCCGGGGCGCGTTACAAATTGGCGGTCGACAACCCGGTGGGTGGCGATGGCAAGTTCCTGCCCGGCACCGAGCTGTTTGCCGGCGAACATGTGTTCAAGGTGAATGGGCGCGTGATCGAAGTGCTCAAGCTGCGCGGCATGCTGGTGCACGAGGAAGCACTGAAGCATAGTTACCCGCACTGCTGGCGACACAAGACGCCGATTATTTTCCGCGCCACGCCGCAGTGGTTTATCGGCATGGACAGCGCCGGGCTGCGCGCCAAGGCGCTGAGCGAGATCAAGCAGGTCGCCTGGGTGCCGGACTGGGGGCAGGCGCGCATCGAGGGCATGGTGCTGAATCGCCCGGACTGGTGCATCTCGCGCCAGCGCACCTGGGGCGTGCCGATCGCGTTGTTTCTGCACAAGGAAACCGGCAAGCTGCATCCGGACACGCCACGCCTGATTGAACAGGTGGCGAAGCGCATCGAACAGAAGGGTGTGGATGCCTGGTTCGATCTCACGCTACCCGAGCTGCTTGGCAAAGACGCCGATCACTACGAAAAGGTCACGGACATTCTCGACGTGTGGTTCGACTCGGGCGTCACCCATGGCTGCGTGCTGGAAGCGCGCCCGGAACTGCAATTTCCCGCCGATCTCTACCTGGAAGGCTCGGACCAGCATCGCGGCTGGTTCCAGTCGTCGCTGCTGTCATCGGTCGCGATTCATGGCACAGCGCCCTACAAAGCCGTGCTCACCCATGGCTTCACCGTGGACGCCAAGGGCATGAAAATGTCCAAGTCCAAGGGCAACACCATTGCGCCACAGCAGGTCATCAAGACCCAGGGCGCTGACATCCTGCGCTTGTGGGTGGCGGCCACCGACTACCGCACCGAGATGAATATCTCGGATGAGATTCTCACGCGTATCGCTGATTCCTACCGGCGCCTGCGCAACACTGCGCGCTACCTGCTTGCGAATCTGGCCGGCTTTGATCCGGCGCGTGACCTGCTCAAGCCAGAGGAGATGCTGGCGCTCGACCGTTGGGCGCTCAACCGCGCGCGCTCGCTGCACCGGGAGATTGTCGCGGCCTACGACAGCTACAGTTTCCATGTCATCTACCAGCGCCTGCACCAGTTCTGCTCCGTGGATTTGGGCGGCTTCTATCTGGATGTGCTCAAGGACCGCGTGTACACAACACGCGCCGACAGTCGCGCGCGGCGTTCCGCCCAGACCGCCATGTTTTACCTGCTCGAATCCTTGGCCCGCTGGCTGGCGCCGATCCTGAGTTTCACCGCCGAGGAGATCTGGCGCAACATGCCGGGCCAGCGCAGTGCGAGCGTGTTGCTCGAAACCTGGTACGCGTTGCCGGAGGACACGGCACCGGATGATCTCACCAGCGAGGCGTACTGGGACAAGGTGTTGGTGCTGCGCGAGCAGGTGGCGCGCGAGCTGGAAAAAGCACGTGTGGCCGGTGCACTCGGCGCCTCGCTCGAGGCCGAAGTCGATCTGCATGTCGATGCCGAGTTGCGCACGCTGCTTACGAAGCTTGGCGATGAACTGCGCTTCGTGCTGATTACCTCCGAGGCACGCGTGCACGATCTGGTGGCGAATCCCTCCGCCGGCATTGAAACCGGACTCAAGGGCCTGCGCGTGCAGGTCAATCCCTCGGCGCACGCGAAATGCGCGCGCTGCTGGCACCGGCGCGCCGATGTCGGTGCGAATGCCGAACACCCGCAACTGTGCGCGCGCTGTGTCTCGAATGTCGCCGGTTCCGGCGAAACCAGGAGGATTGCCTGATGTTCCGGTTTCTGTGGATCGTGGTGCTGGTCGGTATTGCCGACCAGGCCACAAAATATTTCGCGCTGCTGCACCTGCGCAATTCAGAAATCCCGCTCGCGCCCTTTCTCAAGCTGTCGCTGGCGTTTAATACCGGCGCCGCCTTCAGCTTTCTCAGCGATGCCGGTGGTTGGCAAAACCTGTTCTTCGTGGGCATAGCGTTTGTGGTGTCGGTCATTATCCTGTTCATGATCCGGCGCCTCGGGAGCAACGACACGCAGGTGGCGGTGGCGCTGATGTTGGTGCTGGGTGGGGCCGTGGGCAATGTCATCGACCGGGTGCGTTTTGGCTATGTCGTGGATTTCATCGATGTCTACTACCGTGCCTGGCACTGGCCGACCTTTAACGTTGCAGACTCGGCCATTACCATCGGTGCCGTGTTGCTGGTGCTGGATGCCTTGGGCATCACCTGGCGGCGTCGTTCTGGCTAGACATCTTTGTTGGGTTTCGCTGTTCTCTATCCAACTTACATGAGCGGTATGCTTCTATCATATGGTTAATACAATTCAGTCGGGCAGCCGTGTCACGCTGCATTACGAACTCCGCCTCGCGGGTGACATCTCTGTGGACAGCACCCGTGCCGGCGAGCCGGTTACGTTCATCATGGGTAGCGGTGATTTGGCCGAAATACTGGAACAGCGGCTGTTCGGTCTCACGGCTGGTGAACGTCGCCATTTTGAGATCAGTGCCGCTGAAAGCCAGATGCCGGTTAGCGTCGGAGTGGTGCAGACGCTGGCACGCAGCGATTTCCCAGCAGGTCTGGAACTGGAAGCAGGTCAGGTGCTTGGATTTGCACTACCCTCTGGCGAAGAAGTGCCAGGTCTGATCGTCAGCGTCTCGAGTAGCGAAGTGACCGTCGATTTCTCCCATCCACTGGCCGGACGTGACCTGATCTTTGATGTGGAGATTCTCACCGTTGAGCCGGCCTGATTGCTGGCTGTCTCGATGACCATCATAATGGTTCTATCTTTCGCCGGTTCCATGCCATGCAAGTAATACTCGCCAACCCACGCGGCTTCTGCGCCGGCGTCGACCGAGCCATCGAAATTGTCGAGCAGGCGCTGACGCGCTTCGGCGCGCCCATCTTTGTGCGCCACGAAGTCGTACACAACCGCTTTGTGGTCGAGAACCTGCGCGCGAAGGGCGCGGTGTTCGTGGAAGAACTGGATGAAGTGCCGGATGGCGCCACGGTGATTTTCAGTGCGCACGGTGTGTCGCAGGCGGTGCGTCAGGCCGCCGCGGCGCGCGGCCTCACGGTGTTCGATGCCACCTGTCCGCTGGTCACCAAAGTGCACGTGGAGGTTGCCCGGCAGCGCCGCCAGGGCACCGAAGTCGTGCTCATCGGCCACGCCGGTCACCCGGAAGTGGAAGGCACCCTCGGCCAGGCCGCTGATGGCATGTACCTGGTCGAAACCGTGGAGGATGTGGCGCAGCTCACAGTGCACGACCCGGAGAATCTTTCCTACGCCACACAAACTACGCTGTCGCTGGATGACACCGCGCGCATTGTTGCCGCGCTGCGTACTCGCTTCCCGCAGATTCACGGACCGAAGAAGGATGACATCTGTTACGCCACGCAGAACCGCCAGGATGCGGTGCGCACGCTCGCGCGCCAGTGTCAGGTAGTGCTGGTGGTGGGTTCCGCCAACAGCTCCAACTCCAACCGCCTGCGCGAAGTCGCCGAGGCGCAGGGTGCCCGCGCCTGGATGATCGATGGCCCGGATGACGTCCGGCGCGAGTGGTTGGTGAATGCAGAAACCGTCGGGCTCACCGCCGGCGCGTCCGCGCCGGAGGTATTGGTTCAGCGGGTTGTCGATCGCCTTAGAGAGTGGGGCGCAGCGGTCATCGATGAACAGTCCGGAGTGCCAGAAACCGTTACGTTTCCAATTCCGAAAGAGCTGCGATCGCGTTAACGAAGTACAACGCAGTTTCCTAATTTTAGGAATGGCGACGCAAATACTGATCCGGCCGGAAAATAGCGTTAATTGGTTTCCCCTCTCCCTGCGGGAGAGGGTTAGGGTGAGGGTGGGGGAATAGTTGTAAAATTCTCCTCATCACTGATCAGTCTTTATCCCCTTTGACTCGTTTCTCGACGTATTCAAGGTCAAAGTCGAGAACCCGGGCTGCGAGCTTGTCGACACGGGGCTTGCTCTTCTTTGCTTTGCCATCGTCATCCCGGTCGCCGTCATCGTCCTTATCCAAGTCCTGACATTCACGCTTGAGTATCTTGCGAACTTCCTTGAGATCTGCCTTCAGGGCCGCACCGTTGCCCGACTTTGCGGCGGCGATCGCGGTCTCAAGCCGGCGATCCAACTCAGCTGCCAAAGCAGGTTCCACAAGCTTCATCGTCACCAAGTCTTGGTCGAGGTGTTTCTGGATGTTGGTGAGGACCGTGGTAGCGTCGTAAGGACTGGGAACGCTGATGCGGGGGACAGAGGCAATTTTATGCACACTGTTTTTAATAGGGTCTGTCAACAGGTCAAGTTGATCCGCGATTTCCTTTTTTGGACCTTCATCAGGGAAGGCCAACGTAGGCGCCGCTCCCCGAAAGCGCATTTGGTCGACTCCAGGCAAGTCCGCACTTTCAAAGCTGAAGCCACTTTCGCGTTGCCCGCGACCTAAGCCATCTTCCGCTGCATGTCGAGGATAACGCCAGTTAGCACGTACCCCTGTGTTGTCATAGTTTTGAGAAATCTGGCCTTCCCAACCTGCCGGGCTCGCTAGAGTCTTTGCGTCAATCTTACTTGCTGTGACGCTGAAGGCTGATAGCGCTTGCTGGCTCTTGATGTTGTTTCTAACAGCGTAGCTATACAGAATTGTATCCTGATCCAAGTGTCGAACTTTAGAAGTGACACTAGGAAGTATTTTCGTCGCTGGAACAAATATCACACGTTGCCATGAGCTCGTCCCAGATTCCAAGTTTAGCCCCTGATATGTAATGACATAATTTCCCGTTGTCTGATCAAGGGAAATTCCTTCATCTTGTGCGAAGAGTGTAGGGCAGGCAAAGAGAACTGAGGACACAAACACCAACGCTGTTGAAATAGGCTGAATTCTCATCGCTGGTTCCCTTCAGTTGCAGGTAACGTGATAATGTTGATTTCGTGCAAACTCAGAGTGCATCCTGGCAAAGCAGCCTAGATCGGCAACGATATCTTCGAAGTCGAAGTAGTTTTGATGTGGGATCGCATCCGGATTCACGAATTCATTTGCACGCACGTCGATGTTGCGTCCACGATCATGCTGTTCGTGTGGTGGCATCCACCAGACAACCCTGCTCGGGTAATAAATATCTAATAGTCCGCCTCTCTCTAAACTGCCGTCATTGAGTCTCAAGGTCGGATTGTTTGGAAACTTCTGGTGATACAATTCCGCAACCCGAGAAATTTTTTGGCGCGCAGAAGAGGTCAGGTAATGATTGTTTGGATGAAAGCCATTACTTCCAACCAACCCCCATGGTCCAACTCCAATCATTTGCAGACCCCGAATTCCCACCCACACCTTATCTGGCCCTTCCCGCGTACACGTCCGGCTTGAGTCCGTGCACGTGGCGATTACTTTGTGATCCCCCGCTGGCGCCGGTGCGGTGAAGGTGAACGGCAACCCATCGGAACCAGTGTTGCCGACAATTTCTATTCCACCCTGCCCATTACCCGAAAGCAATCCTTTTGGTCGGTTGTTGTCATGACTATGCCCACCGGAGTTGGCATCCACCGTGACTTCGAGCTTTACATCCACGCTTGGCACAAGCTGGTTGTTGCTGTCGTACACTTTTGCGCGCAGGGTTGTTGTGGTTTGCCCTGGCTCGACCTCGGCAAGATCGCCAGACGCAGAGGGGCCAGCATCGTTCGACAGCTTGATAGTGTACTGTTGTGGTGTGTCGGGGCATGCTGCATTGATTCTATCAATGAGGGCTTCGCCTATTGCAGCGAGAGTCTGGGGATTCTTGGGTATGGGCGGGCCTAAGTCTGAAGCCGTAGCAAGTGACACTACCCCGCTAGGAAACCGGCAGCCTGCGCCGTCTGGCCAGGTGCCGACCAACTGTATCATCGTATAATTGATCACAATAGGAGTTACGCTGCAGCCGATCACGTTAGTCGCATTCTGTACTGCGAACTGTTCGGCGCTGTTGAGTGCTGCGTACACATCGTGGTGGAGACCGAAGGTGTTTATAGAATATTCCAATGTGGGATTGGGATATGGAATACCATAAACGCTGGATACGTACCAGCAGGGGGCGGCCAATACTGCTCCGGCAGAGAATAGAGAGAGTAGCCCGATGAGGTATCTGACAAAAACCCAGCGAGCCCGTTTTGCTATGAGGCAACAAGATAACGGCCAGAAGAGAACAGCGAGACGGCCTGAGGAGCCTGGCCGCAGGCGGATAAATCTACCGGTGTTCATTCGCCGGCCTCCCGGTCTTTATTGTTCGATTAATGCCAATGCTATGTAAAGCGTGGAGTTCCCCGTGCCGCGGGAACTGCGCTCGCGGCAGTAACCGAATCGGCCGCAGCCCGGTCCGGCGGTCAATTCATTAGTCGCTTCTCAATGCTTCCAACAGCTGGCACCATCCGTACCGACAGCGGTCTTCAGTCCGGTGGAGTCTATAGAAATTTGGTCGCATTTTCCTGCATCCCTTGTCGCCTGTGTTAGATCAGGGGTGGCGGTAAGTATGTAACCGGCAGCAATGCCTGTCGGGCCCGCGGCGATGCGAATGGTGTAATAACCATTCACTGTTGTGAATGAACCCGCGGTTGGCCCGTAGCCCAATCCGGTGCAGCGAAGTGCCGTATTAGCATTCGAGATGTTGCCGTTAAAATTCAATGTATACGTGCCGCAATTGGTAAGAAACTTTTCTTCTTGTGCGGCAATCTGCGTCAGGTTAATCGTTGCTTCCGAACGGCGTGCGACGGTGACGTAGTTGGTGTAGCTGGGATAGGCGATCGCCGCGAGAATACTCAGGATCACTACGGTAATCATCAATTCGATCAGCGTAAAGCCGCCGACGTTGGATTTGGTCATGGCATGATCCTCAAAGAATTCCCCGTGGTTCTAAACAATGTGTTCGCTAATGACCTCGACCGAAGCGATCGCGGGCGCTGCCCATTCAGCTCATCGCAGGTGTGCACGCCTGTCATGGAGTTGTCCAGATTTCATCAATGGCGTTTCGCTGGCCAGCAGGCACAGTTGTAAATTTAATGCGCATGCCTTTTCTGAGGGCGGAACGAAGGTTGCCATGTGCACCGTTGATGGTGACCTTGTCGGAGATAAGATACTGCCCATCATCGATTACAATCCGCCCCTGTTCCAGGTTCAGAAAGTCGATGGTGCCGCTCCGTTGGTTGATGTTGTAGTCGGCCGCCGGCACTTCGGCGGCGCCGGCGGGTGGCCCCAGAACGAGCCCCGCCATCGCGCCGAGAAGACAGAGCGTCACTGCAATCCGCTTGATCATATTCGTCACCCTTTGTGCTGGTTGTCTAGCCATTGGTAGTGCTTCGCGGTTTACTTGACCTGGCGCCAGGACTCGCGCCCAGCCGGCACGGTTGTTTCCCCGATCGATAGGATATTGCCGCCTTGTGTGGACGACAATTTGGTTTCGCTGCCTTTACCGGTCAGGCTACCCGGCAGATTATTGACGATGTAGGGCATGGACGGCGCACCGGCTGTGGTTGACGTCGACTGCACCCCTGCGGCGCCCACACTTTTACCGCCAGCAGTAATTCGGTCGGCTGCATTGATGACACCATCGCCATTGAGATCGAACGTGTCCGTAAATTGCCCACCGTTCACGACATTCAATTCCATCAGCCAACCCGCGCCACCCGGGGTGCAGGGGTTGTCGGAAGGAATGACCGTTGTGAAAATAATGCGATCGGCGCGCAGGACCGAGTCCGTGACTTGCCGTTCGCCCGTGGTCGGAAGGTTTACATACCAGCCGAGATAGGTACCGGCGATGGCGGTCCGGCTCAGGCGGTAAGAGATGGGGTTGTTGGTAATACTACGGGTATTGTACCCACCGACCGTGACATTCGTGCTGATGGTCTGCTGCAGCAGATCCGTGCGTCCGATCGCCTCAGAGTTGGAGGCCACCGATTTGTCGCTCGGCGCACCACGATCGAAGATACCGTAAAACGTTTCTACCTGCTGTGTTCCGGTGGTGCTGTTGTCGCTGGATTCCAGATATTTTCCAGAACCGAAATACACCATCAAACCGCCGAAACCCTGGGGATGAAATCCGACGGACGGCCGGGTGGTGATGGGCTGCACGGCATTGTTTGAATCGACCGCGGTGAAAATGGATTTGACGTTCGCGGTCAGGGCCCAATCGGTGTTGGTGCTGCTGCGCAGATCGAAGCGCCACATCTTGCCGAGCAGATCTCCGGCGTAGACATAATCCGCGATATTGTCATCGTCGACATCCACAACCGTCGGCGTCGCCAGGCCGTTAGGCGTGGTCAGGTTGCCACCGCCACCGCTGACCGAGGTGTCAATTTTCCGGAGGAGGGTACCAGTCTCGATGTCGACAACAAACAACACGGCATGGCCGGTGCCAGTATTGTTGTAGCCATTGCCGAAGATCGCTGCCCATTTGCCCCTGGGGTTGCCTGTACCGCTACTGTCGGCAACCTTGACAATGGTGGGTTGGCTGAAGCTGTAGCCCAGATCCGGGTCGGTAAATTCCCATTTCACCAGACTCTGGGCATTGGCGGTGTTTTCGGTAAAGGAAGATGGATCGGTAATGTCCAGTGCGTAAACGCCGCGCCCACCCTTGCGCAGGCCGCCAACCAGAACGGTCCGCCAATTCCCATTGATGAACACATCCCCCATCGTTGGCGTGCCGTCCACATAGTAGCGGTGTGCGTAACTTGACCAGGTGAGCAAGCTGAGATTGTTGGTGACATCGTTGCGGTACACCTGGTTCGGAACGTAGGCCATGAGTTCCCGGCCGTCCGATTCGCGAAAGCCGTGCAGCATGCCGTCATTGGCACCGACATAAACCATTTTTGTTCTGTTGGCGCGGCTGGTCTTAAAGGCCGAGTACGCTTGCACCTCGAGTGTATCGGGGTAGCCGAACGCCGGCTTACCGACATAGGTGGGCGCGGAATTAATAATATCGCCCAGCTTGCCGACATTCGCCGGACAGGCGTTCAGTGGGACCCCAGTGATGTCGAAACAGGTGCGGACGCGGAAATTGAGATTACCCCCTTCATTGACCGATGCACCGCGCAGGTAATCGAGACGCTCACTGCCGTGGGTATCGAGCGCGTTGGTCGGAGTTCTGTTCAGGGCATCTTGCTGGGTCGCACTGAGATTGCCCCATTGAAAGGGCACGCCCTGACCGGACGTGGGATTGTAGGTAAAGATGTTGCGACCGGCGGCATAGTTCTGGGTGTTGAGACCGGAGCTACCCGCTTCCCAGTTGGTCGTGGTGGGGGTGCCATTCGAATCCAGCAGGCGGGAAATCAGCCGGCCCGTCCAATTGCTGGTGTTGAAGGTCACCTGGAAGATGGAGGTATTCCCGGAGCTGGTCGAGCCATTCGCGCTTAAGGCGGCCGCGCTGCCGCTGCGGCTGGCGATCTGATTCAAGACCTTGGCGAAGGTCGACACCAGGGTGGCTGAATTCTTGGCGCTAAAATATTCGCCCCGTCCGTTGACGGCTGCATGCCAGAGATCGTCGATTTCATCACCGGCATTCCAGTTTTTGGTGCCGTTCAGCAGGTCATCGTAATCGCCGGCACTCGGTGGTGACGCGGGATCGGGCACCGTGGGATTAAAATAATTCGAAGGATCGAGCGTTCCAGTAAGCCCCAGGCCCACCGTGTAGGTGGACATGTGTTGCCAGTTGGCGGGGTCGTTCGCGGGGTTCCAATAATGCGCCGCATTGGCGGGCAACAAAATATCGTTCGGGTTGTTGAGTGAAATCGTGTTGAGGTAGCGCGGAACGTCGTCCGTCAGCGTCGGGCGAGCATCTTCTCTCCAGGCGCGGAACACGACGTCCGCCAGGTAGCCGACGTTGTTATCCTGATAGATCTGCCGGTTCGCCGGTATCGAGCCTGGGTATGCCATGCCGTCCGGTAAGGCCCCTGCGGTGCCGTCCACATTGGCGCCCACAGTGCCGCCATTCCAGTAGCCGTCCGTCAACATTAAATGGAAGTTCTGGCGGCAGGAGTATTCCGTACCAACAGAGGTTCCCGGTGTTTCCGCCCACGGGCTGTTGGCATTCGAGGTGGTGAGATAGACCCGTGCCCGCTCGGCTGCCTGCACCAACGGGGTGCCGTTGTTAGTGGGAGTATTGTAGAGCCAAGTGTAAAAGTTGCTGCGATCGGTTCCGGCAAACGGCTTCACGTAGGTTCCCGGGCAGGACGCCGTTGGCGCACTGCCAAATGCCGCATTGCAGGTGTTGAGGTGCTGGTAGGCGAGGCGCACCGTCGGCTTCATTTGCGCCAGCGCCTGGCCTCCCGCGGTTTTGAGCAGCAAATTACGGGTTCGATAATAGGAATACCAGTTGGCAAAGTTTTGTTGCTGTGCGGCGCTCCAGTTGCCGCCCGCGGCAGCATTGCCGTGCTGTACCAGTGTGTAGCAGGCATCGCTATTCGGATTCCCGCAGGCAGTGTTGTAGTTGTAATAAAAGGCGCCACCGTAGTTCGGTCCAGCGCCCATGGCAGTACCGCAGGTGGTGTAATTGCTGAGGCTGCCCCAGGACGGGCGATACCCCGTGGCGAGATTGACTGTCGGTCCGGCTGGTCCGGCGAGGGTGTATCCCCCATTCCAGGCAGCGGTAAAACTGGCGTTTGCAAAACTGTTGCCATTCGCGTCGACCGGTGGCGTGTAGCTAGCCGTTGGTTCGTAGTACAAACCATTGATTTGTTTGGAGCAGGCGCGGTTGTTTCCCGAGAGGTTGACGCCGGTACCGCTAAAACTGGATCCGATACCGTCGGGTATGAACGCCCAGGCCATACTGCCGGAATCGTCTAGTGTCAGCAGCAGGTTTGGATCGACGGTGTTCAGTACGAACAACGGGACATCCGGCAGGTTCAGTGTTGCCGCCTGTGCCTGGCCCTGGCCGAGACCAGCCAGGAGCAGGACTATGCCGAGGGCGACGGAATATTTTTTGATGCCTGTGAGCATGTTCATGATTTGATCTCCGCTGCTTCTGCCGGGAAGTGTTCGGGTAGGTGATTCATGTCTGCGACCATTTCGATCAGTTGGCAAACTCGTCAGATTTCCGCGTGAACAGACTCTGGAAGGAGCCGCGCGCAAAGTTGCTGGCACCGACCGACCAGCCAGTGACGCGGTAATAGAGCACGTATTTTTTGGGGCCCGAGAGGGTTACTTGCGGGCTGCTCGGTACGGACTGCAGAAACTCCACCACATAGCGCGGTTCTTGCGCTAAGTAACTGTTGGCCTTAGTTGACAGAAACCCGTTGCTGCCCCACCAGGAGTCGCTGGCCGCCGTGGGGTCTGTCAGGCAGCTTGTATCCCAGACGCGATCGCTGCTGTTTGGCGTGCAATTCGGCGTCGGTCTCGTGGTCTGTTTAAAAACCCAGCCTTCACCATCGCGCAGGATGGAGTCACCCGCTTCTTGCGCCATGTACTGATCGCGCAGGTTGCCGGCCATTTTTTCCTGCAGGCTGGACGTGGTGACGGCGGTGATACCGAGGAGCGTGAGGATCAGCAGCATAACCATCGCGAAGACCAGCACTGTTCCGCGTTCCCTGGCGAATCCGCAGGTGAAGTAACGCTTGCTCGATTCTCCGGCAAGGAAATGCCCCGCCCGATGCGCGCGAGCGGGTCGAGTGGCTTGTGCCATGGCGAAAGGATAAGGATTCATGGCGTCATAGACCCCGGTTACGCAGCTGTATGGTGGTGCTGAAGACGCGCCGTTTGAGACGGTCGTTTTGCGGATCAAAGGTTGTTTCGGCGAGATTGTAAGTATCCAGATCGATGGCCGCATCATTGACGGTTCCGCTCGCGTTCGTGCCATGGACAAGTAAGCTGATACGGACACTGACCACATAAGGAAGGCTGGCGATGTCCAAGCTGTCTGCCGTGACGTATCGATCGGCAATGCCATCGATGTTCACATCATCCACACCGTAGAGCACCTGCAAACTCTCCACTCCTTCCACCAGAGCCTGGGCGTTAGGCACACCGGTCACATCTGGCACGTTCCTGAAGAGGGTTGGCCGATTTTGATTGGTGTTATCGTTTGCGACGTAGAAGACGGTTGTTTGAAGTTTTCCGAGAGCAAGATCAGGTCCGAGGTTTCGGGCGAATTTCATGGTGCATTGCACATTGGCCGCGATACCGGCCGCGGCTGCTCCGCCAGCTTGGTTCTCACCCCAGTTACCGCATGCATTACCCGGTGAACCGCTGCCCGTGACGTGGGTAATGACGCCGGCGTTGTCGATGCCAGTCACCTGAAACAAGGCCGGCGACTCGACGCAACTTGTGAGCATCAGGATGTCGCCGGCGTGTATCTGATTTGCGTATGCCGGATCAACGTAGACATTGGTGCGGCTGACAAAGGGTGCCACCAACGGCCAAGGATTTGGCGCCAACCGCTGGATTGCAATGACATCGCTGCCGGGAAGGGCGCCAGTGGGGGGGACGAGTGCCGTGAACGCGGGCGCCCCGCCCGTAGGCGCGAGCCAGCCCGTTGTCGCATTGCCAGGATTTGCGGGTGCCCAGTAAGTCTGGCCAATGCCGGTGTTTGGGTATTCGAAGCCAGTAATGCCATATATGTTGTAGGTTCCCGAAGGGGCGAGATAACTGAACGGACTTCTTGTCCCCGCTTGTTCTCCCGGGTGCGGCGCGTCGCGCTTGCAGCCAAGATTTCCGGCATGGCGAATATCCTGGGTCATAAACTCAAGGGCGAAACGACCATTCTCTTGCGCGCGCGCGAGACTCTCGTCAAGTTGATAGGTCGCGCGGTTGGAGCCGAAGATCTGCACCACGCCGATGGTGATGATCAGGCCGATCACCATGGCAATCATCAGCTCTACGAGTGTGAAGCCTCGAGACCCAGTCACACGGGTCATATAATTCTTCATGGTTCGTTCCCGTGTCATTTCGTTCGAACCTGCATGGACTGGGACATTGGCATGTCGTTTTCCATCCATTGGACATTGATGTCAAAAACCAAGGCGTCGGCATAGGTTGGATCAATCACTGTGGTAATGGACCCCTTGCCCTGCGCCAATACCTTTGGGTCCTCAAGTGCTCTTTTCCACAGGAAAAGTTCGTAGGTCGCCAGTTCATTGGGAGTTGCGCACGCAGCAGGGCAGCCACCATAAGAAGCGTAGCTGCCCGACGTATTGGCAAGTGGCGAAACGAAGGTTCCGGCGGCAGCGGCCGTCGGATTGGCCAGAATCTTTTCGAACATTTCCGAGATTAAAATGGTTGCCTGGGTGCGTTCATACGATTGGTGATTGAACTTCAGGCTGTAGGTTTGCAGGCCAGCAATACCCAGCAGACCGATAGATAGTACAAGCAGGGCGATCATTACCTCGATCAAACTGAACCCACACTCGCGATTTAGTCGCGCTTCTACAGCGGTGGGGCATTGATACCTAGTCATGGGATTCATATAGCCGTTAAGCATTTTGAATTGCCTTAAAGATTTTCTAACACGCACCTGGTTGACCGACGACAGTTTGTCCGATGGGATTCAGGGTAACGCTCTTGCCATGACTGGCGCCGCGATCGTCGCAGATGGCAAAGCTTGTTCCGGCGGCACCTGCGTACATGCCGCTCAAATTGAAAACAATTGGATCGGCCCCAATTTGAAGATTGAGGGTGTTATCACTACCTGCAAGCGCACCTCTGTAGCGCAGCACAGCCTCACCAGCACCCAGCACTCCATCTCCGTTTGTATCGGAATAGATCAACCGGCCATCTTTCCAGTTGCCGCCGGTGCATGTGGTACCGTTTGTTGACTGGCACACGGCAACATTGGAACGGCGCTTTATTGCCTCGCTCCGGGCAAAGTTCAGATCGGCAATCAGATCGTTGACCTGGGTATTAATGCGACTGTTTTGGACAAAGGTGCGCAAATTAGGCACAGCAACGACGACGAGGATTGCTGCGACGGCGATCGTGACCATGAGTTCGATTAGGGTGAACCCATGAATCTGTCGAATAGTTGGCTTGATGAGCCTATTCGGTGCAAATATACCGATGAACGGTATATTTGATGATTTACTATCTCCGACGAACGGTATATTTCTGCTGACAGAAATATGTGCATTGGGCGCATATTTCGTTTGTTTGATGGTGCCCGTTCGCGCAACGTTGTTCATTTTTTGTGATTGATTCCGTGAATTGTTGCGGGTTTCACCTCGATCATGTTGTAAGTGTAATGTGCCTGCCAAAGTTCGCAATGTCGTCGACCGGTTGAGTGAGTAAAGTCTGATGAAATTTCTGGTTACCATACATGTAGGCTAAAACTCATCGAACGGTGTATATATACGGATGAACGGTAATTATCTTGAAATCACGTTTTTATGAACGGTATATATTTACAGATGAATGGAATTACTGAAAATGTGATTGCAGCTGCTGGTTCGATATTTATGATAGAGAGGTTGTCTGTGTTGGATCTGAGACTTTAGGGAATATGCCACGACTAACTGATTAATCAGCAGGAATGGATAAAGATACGTATTAACAAGTTGCCATCTTCATTTTGTGAGCAGTTCAGATGTCAGATCAAAATGTAATATTCAGACATGCTATTTGGCACATCATTTTCGACATTTTTGAGTTTAAGTTTTATAATTGTTCTAAATAAACTATTGAGTTGGTAATCGCATGATGTTGACCAAACTGGCATATACGCATGATCAGATCACGGCAAAGCTTCGGGAGCATGACATCATCCCGACCAGCCAGCGGATTGATATTGCACAGGTTCTGTTCTCGCGTTGTGCACATCTGTCGGCCGAAGACGTCTATGATCTCGTGAATAGTGAGACTGCCTGTGTATCAAAGGCCACTGTGTACAACACGCTCGGCCTGTTTGCCGAGCGTGGCCTGATCCGCGAGGTAATCGCCGACCCCGCGCGCATTTTTTACGACCCCAACACCTCGCCGCATCACCACTTTTATGACACATCGACCGGCAGGCTCATGGATATTCCTGCCGAGGAAGTCCAGATCAGCGGATTGCCGGCCTTACCTGAGGGAATGAGCATGGAGGGAGTGGATGTGATCGTACGCATGCGACCCAGCACGTCAGGTGTACGCTGATTTCCCCGGCTTTTTGTTGTTTCCCCAGCGGCAATCGCCTTATACTTGCCGGCCGTTGCCGGTGTAGCTCAGTTGGTAGAGCAACTGATTCGTAATCAGTAGGTCATCGGTTCGATTCCGGTCACCGGCACCAATTACCTGAATTGTCTCGCTTTTCATCGTGGGTCGCTTCTAGGATTCGGTAAGAAATTTCAGCGACTGTTCGGGAGTCGGAACAGTGATGCTTTCTCACAAATATACTGAATCAGTCAGGCCGGCGATTTGGTATCCAAGCTGGGATGAATCACCTGATGTTGCCTGCTAAAAATCGGTCGTAGCGTGATCCAGGAATTTTCAGTTTCGTGCCTCCCACGCATCGTATTTGGCGAGGGAACACTCAGACAGGTGCCAATGCTGTCTGCATCCTTCGGCAAGCGTGTGCTCCTCATTACTGGTGGCCATTCCTTACGTGAATCTTCGCACTGGCCAGCCCTGACGGACGGTTTGCGTTTGCAGGGCCTGTCATGGGAAGAACTGCGTATCGAGGCTGAACCTTCACCACAACTCGTGGATGAGGCGGTACGTACCTTCTTTAGTGCTCAAATTGAAGTCGTGATCGGTATCGGTGGCGGTAGTGTGCTGGATGCCGCCAAGGCGGTCGCAGGACTCTTGCCGCATGGTAATTCGGTCATGGATCACCTTGAAGGCGCCGGACCAGAACTTCCCTATCAGGGTCCCGCGATACCATTTATCGCCGTGCCCACGACCGCGGGAACGGGTAGCGAGGCCACGAAGAATGCCGTGCTCAGTGTTCGCGGTCCACAGGGTTTCAAGAAATCCTTTCGTCACGATCTGCTCGTTCCGCGTTTCGCCGTCATTGACCCCTTGTTGCTCGCAAGCTGTCCAGCGGGGCTGATTGCCGCGAACGGGATGGATGCACTAACCCAGCTGCTGGAATCATATGTTTCGAGTCGCGCGAATCCGTTTATGGATGCATTGGCATTGAGTGGCCTCGAGGCGGTGCGTGATGGTCTCCTCGATTGGTATGAGGGATCCGAGCACGCGGCATCCGGACGCAGCAGAATGGCTTACGCCGCGCTTCTCTCCGGCATCACGCTCGCACAGGTTGGCCTGGGCTCGGTGCATGGATTGGCCTCGCCATTGGGGGCATTCTTTCCGGTACCTCATGGGGTTGTGTGTGGCACACTCGTGGCTGCCGCGACCGATATGAATATCCGGGCGCTGCGCGCGAGGCGGTCGGACAGCCCGGCTTTGGAGAAATATGCACAAGTTGGTCGCCTGCTGAGTGGCAGGCCATCACTTTTGCGTGAAGAGGCTTCGGAGCTGTTGATGCAGACACTCAACGACTGGACGCAGAGGATGGAAATGCCGCGTCTAGGGGCCTATGGCATTCAGGAACAGGATACCCCAAGAATTATTGCCAATTGCCGCGGCAGTAGCATGCGAACCAATCCGATTGAACTGACGGACGCGGAAGTCCGGGAAGTGCTGATGCGGCGACTGTGAATCCGCAGTTCAAATTTCATCGCCCATTGTGCGGTAGAAAGTGTATACAGCTGGGCTGGCGACGAGCGAATTAAAAGTCTTTTCCACGCTACCCGTAGGGAGGGAAAAAGGCAGCGCGACGACAAAGAATGCCGAACCAACAACGGTGGCGATCAAACCTGCCGGCCGCAAAAGCAGAAGGTCGAAGATAATGGCAGCGTCATCACCACTTTCTGTGCCGCTTTCGTTGGCCAAAGCAGTGCCAGGCAGGCTAAAAGCAAGAAAGACAGCCAGCGACAAGGACGTGATCAATGATTTCAGGGTTTGCATCGCTCGAGTTCCTCGTGGTGTGGGTTCCACCGCTAGCATGCGGATTTACTGTTCCGCTGCCCGGCCGAACGGCCATGTTTTCTTCTAAGGTAATCGGTTATAAATATAACCTAAGTTTCGCACAAGTAAGAATTTCTGCAAGTCGGGGTCAACCTGGCCTGTTTCGAAGAAGGCTGGCCCGGAAGGGGTGAAACATACCCTATCCCGGGCAAGACAAGAGCTAGTGTGTACGGGAATATGGTGGAGTATGGCGTTGATGCGGGTCGATAAACGCAGCGGTCTTCTCGAGGGGGTACGGTATGTCCCCTCCCCGAATTTCGATGCCCGTCCGGAAGATGCGGTCATCGATGCCTTGGTTATCCACGCCATCAGCCTGCCGCCCGGGGAGTACGGCGGGGCGGATATCGAGCGGTTGTTTTGCAACAGCCTGGATTTCACCTGCCATCCCTTTTACCGCGAGATCGATGGGCTTACCGTCTCGGCGCACCTCCTGATCCGGCGCAACGGGGAGGTTATCCAGTTTGTCCCGTTCCCGATGCGCGCCTGGCATGCCGGCGTCTCCGTGCTGGCGGGGCGTACACGGGTAAATGACTTCTCCATTGGTATCGAACTGGAAGGTTCTGACGAGGACCCATTCGAAGAGGCGCAGTACCAGGCACTTGCCGAGGTGACCGGCGCACTGCGTCAAGCCTATCCTGGCATCAAGGCGGAGCGCATTGTCGGCCATGCCGATATTGCCCCCGAGCGCAAGACCGACCCCGGGCCGTATTTCGATTGGGAGCGCTATCGTCGTGTGCTGGTGTAGTCACACCAGCATGATCAAACTTGCGACTGGAAAACAGAATCCGTAGAGTGACGGGCGATTCTCAAGTTCTGAAAACATCATGACCAGCACCCTTGTCATTATTCTCCTGGCGCTCGCCCTCGACCGCTGGCTGCCGGAGCGCGGCGGTTTCCAACTCTGGAACTGGTACAGCGATTGGGCCGAGTCAATCGAACAGCGCTTTAACGGCGGCCTGCGTTCGCAGGGCACCTTTGCGGTGCTGCTTGCGATCGCTCCAATTATTGTTGTCATGTTTCTCGCTACCTTTATCCTCGGTCAGATCGCCGGTGTGCTGGTGTTCTTGTTTGCAGTTGCCGTGCTGTATCTGTGTGTGGATCTCTACCGCCTCGGCGATGTGGCCATGGCCGTGGCGACAGCTCTTGAAAATGGCGAGGTGGCGCACGCGGCCACGCGTCTCAAAGAGCTGACCGGCAAGGACACGGTCGAGACCACCGAGGCCGGCGTGGCGCATGCGACCGTGGAGGCGGTGCTCAAACAGGCGAATTCACTGGTGGTGGCGCCGATCTTCTGGTTTCTGGTACTCGGACCGCTCGGCGCCATGCTGCAGCGTCTGGCTTCGGTGTTAGACCGACTCTGGGGCCACCGCACGACGCGTTTCGCGGAGTTCGGCTGGGCAGCAGCGCGCCTCGATGACCTGCTCGGCTGGCTACCGGCGCGTATCACGGCGCTGTCCTACGCCGTCATGGGCAGCTTCGAAGATGCCTTGCACTGCTGGCGTCGCCAGGCCGGTATGTGGTCGGATCTGAGCAGCGGACCGCTGCTGGCCTCTGGTCTTGGTGCCCTGCATCTCGATACCGATGAGGATAGCGAGGAAGATGCCTACGGCAATACGGCCATCAACCCTGCCACCCTGCCGGGTGCGGCGGATGTGCAGCGCGCAGTCGCGCTGGTCTGGCGCGTGATGCTTTTCTGGCTGGTGGTGGGGTTGCTCATGACCGGCGCCCATTTGGCTGGTTTTTTCACCCGCTAACGATCGCGGCTCGCTCGCACCGTGGCATGCCGGCATTCAGTCTGTCTGTACGTCTAGCATGAGCAGTGTTCCGGAGATTCAAACTCAAATCGATCTGCTGCGTCACGGTGAACCCGTGGGTGGCCGCCGTTACCGCGGCCAGATCGACGACCCGCTGAGCGACAAGGGCTGGCAACAGATGCGCGCCGCCGTTCTGGGCAGGCAGGACTGGGATGTCATCTACAGCTCGCCGCTCAAGCGTTGCGCGGAATTTGCCCAGGAGCTGTCCGCGCGCCTCGCGCTGCCCGTCAAAACCGACGAGCGCCTGAAGGAAATCGGTTTTGGCTGCTGGGAAGGGCGCACGCCGGAGGACATTCGGCGCGACGATCCATTCCGGCTGGAAAATTTCTGGCGTGATCCGATCAATAACAGACCGGACGGTGCCGAAACACTTGCGAGTTTTCAGGCGCGGGTGTCCGCGGTGTGGAGGGAGATTTGCGCCGCGCAGGCCGGCCAGCGCGTGCTGATCGTCGGGCATGCCGGAATCACGCGCATGATTCTGAGTCTGGTGCTCGGCAGTCCGGCCGAGCACATGTTTCGAATCCAGGTGGAAAACGCCGGCCTCACCCGCATTCGTCTCCGTGGTCAGGGAGCGGAGGCATTGCCGTTGCTTGTCTTTCACGGCCGCCCGCCCGCCACGGATTAAATTCAATCCGCCATCAACCGTCACATGACCCATCTCCCAAATGCTCTCCCGCAGGAGGGAAGATGTGCGGGCACTGACTGAATCAGAATGAAATACAGCATGTTGACCTCCGTTCACCGTTGCCTGACGACACTGCTCACGCTGGCCGTGGTGACGATGCCTGTGCAGGCGCAACTCGTTGTCCCGGATGACACCGGCCAAGTGGTGTGCCTGCCGGCACCGGCGCGGCGCATCGTGAGCCTCGCACCACATGCCACCGAGTTGCTGTTTGCCGCCGGCGCCGGCAAGCGTGTCGTGGGCGTCTCGGCATTCAGCGATTATCCCGACGAGGCGCGCGACTTGCCGCGGGTGAGCGGCGGCATGCAACTCGATATGGAGCGCATCCTGGCGCTCCAGCCCGATCTGGTCGTGGGCTGGCAAAGCGGCAACACGCGCGCCGATCTGGAGAAGCTTGCGGCGCTCGGCATTCCGGTATTTCTCGCCGAGCCACAGCGGCTGGATGCCATACCGGACACGCTCCTTCGACTGGGACGTTTGGCCGGGAGCGAACCGGCGGCTGTCGCTGCGGCCAGCGCCTACCGCGAAGCGCTGACGCGGTTGCGCAGCGCTTACCAGGATCGCCGGCCAGTCCGGGTATTCTTCGAGATTGGTGTGCAGCCGCTCATGACCCTGAACCATGCCCACCTGGTGAGCGACCTGTTGGCATTGTGCGGTGGGCGTAATGTGTTCGCGGCGTCCAATCTCATTGCGCCGGAGGTCAGCGTGGAAGCGGTGCTGCTGCAGGACCCGGATGTGATTCTGTTCAGCGATGAATTGGGCACGGTCGCTGGCATGCGTGACTGGTGGCAGGAGCGCGCGGCGTTGCGGGCCGTGCGTGCCGGACGAGTTTATGCCGTACCGGCGGAACTGGTGTTGCGCCAGACGCCGCGTGTGTTGCAAGGCGCGCGGCGTGTGTGCGCGGATCTGGACGCGGCGCGTGTCTCGCTCGCGCGCGAACGCAACTAACTCAGGATTTCTGTTCTGCCGGCTGCCAGAGCACGTCGGTTGTGTTGTGGGCGCGATTCAAGGCGCGCGCCAGCACAAACAGCAGATCGGACAGGCGGTTGAGATATTTGAGCGTCACCGGCGACACCGGTTCGCGGCAGGACAGGGTATACACGCGCCGTTCGGCACGCCGGCACACGCTGCGCGCCACATGACAGAGCGCCGCACCGCGCGTGCCGCCCGGCAGAATAAATTCCTTGAGCGGGGCAAGATCGGCATTCAGCCGGTCGAGCAGGTTTTCGAGTTCAGTCACCTGCGCTTCGGTCAGCACGCTGCGCCCGGGGATGCATAATTCACCGCCGAGATCGAACAGGGTGTGCTGGATGCGCGTGAGCGCCGCGTGCAAGGCGTCGTCGAGGGGTTCGCACAGCAGCAGCCCGAGAATGCTGTTGAGTTCGTCCACGGTTCCGAACGCCTCGACCCGCACATGATCCTTGGGCACGCGCGTGCCGTCGCCGAGACCGGTGCTGCCGTCGTCGCCGGTGCGTGTGTAGATCTTGGTGAGTCGGTGACCCATGTTCAACTATTGTCGGCCAGCCGGAAGCGTATGGGAAGAATTACCTCGATCGAATCGGTGTGCCGCCAGCCGGGCATGAGCGGCAGGGCATGAATCCGGCGCAGGCTGGCCAGCGATACCGCATCCAGCAGCGCATACCCCGACGAACGCAGCAGACGCGTGCCATGCAGCGCACCATCCGGCGCCACGGCCACCCCCAGTAAAACCGTTCCCTGCCAGCCGCGTTCGCGCGCCAGCGGCGGGTAGCGCAGGGTGCGCGACAGCTCGCTCTGCAGCAGGCCGAGCAGGTAGTTCTGCAACGCGCCACTGTCGGCGCTCGAGGCCGTGGGCCCGATCGCCGACTCGCTCGCAGCCGCAGTGCGATCCCGCTCGGGCGCCTCTTTTACGACCACGCGCGCTGACTGATCCGAGGTCGTGGTCAACAGTTTTGTGAGCGTCGTCTCGGCATGTGGCCGGCTGTGCTCAGCCGCTTGCAGGCGCACCTGCAACAGCGCCTCGCCGAGCGCAAGTTCCGGTTCATGCGCTTTCGGACTTCCAATCCACAACAGCAGGCCGTGCACGGCAAGTGAGGCCAGGACAAAGGCATAGATGCGCAACCCACGCGGTGGGGAATCGGGCGACAGGACCATAGTTAGAGAAGGCATGCCTGCATAAAAATAACCATATTAGGGAGCCTCTGAATAGGCGGCAGAGGCCATCAGCTTGCGTTCCCTCTCCCATCGGGAGAGGGATAGGGTGAGGGGAAATCGATGAAAATCCCCCTCACCCAACCCTCTCCCCCGCATTCGCGGGGGAGAGGGGACTTATTCAGAGCCTCCTTAGAAACTCTTCTCCAGTGTGCAGGTCACCGACCGCACCGGCAGGGGGTAGTAAAAGTAGGGATTCGGCGAAAAGCTGGCGTAGTAACCGAGGTCAGCGGTACGCACGTTCGTGAGATTATCAACCGTCAGCCTGAGCTTCCAGCTTGGCGGCGCATAGGTGTAGTGAAGCTTCCAGAGATTGTTGCTTGGCATGTTCTTGCCGACATTCGCAGAATCGTTGCCAAAGTAGCGTTCGCCCGTGTACACCCCATCCAACCCGAGTTGCTGATGTTCGGTCACGCGCCACACGGTCACGAGCGTCACACTGTTGCGCGGCACCTCGGGGATGGTGTTGCCGTCGAAGGCGCCAGCGCGGAAGCTGGCGTCGCGGTAGGTCCAGCCGAGGCGCAGCGAAGCCCGCTCGCCGTACGCAGCCCGCCAGCTCAGGTTGAAGCCGGTGTGGCGCGTGGGATCGAGGTTTTCGTTCGCGAAGGTGGCGTCGTTGAAGCCGATCTCGTCCTTGACCAGGATGCGAAAGGCATTCGCCTCGAGCGTGGTTGGTCCGAGCGCCGTGCTGACGCCGAGTTCCACATGCTGGTCGGTCTGCGGGCGCAGCAGGGTAATGCCGCCGGTAAAGTAACTCCACATCTCATCCAGCACCGGGAAACGAAAGCTCTCGGCGGCACGCACATAGGTGCGCGTCGTCCCCTGCCGCCAGGAAAGCGTCGCCTCCCAGGCATTGAGCTGATCGTTGCTCTGCGCGCCGGTCTGACTGCCGGTCAGCAGATCGGCATTGGTCATGTCGAGGGACACCGCCTGGTGGCGGACACCGAGATTGATGCCGAAACCGGAACCCAGATCGAAGGCATCGGTAAGATAGATCGCCAGGCTGTCGCGACGCGTGTCGCTGGCGTTGCTGGTGGCGGGGCCGAATGAGCTGGGGGGAAAAGCCGCCTGCGTGGACAGCGTGCTGCGATAGACATCGATGCCGGCAACCAGCGACTGGTGCCAGAGCGTGGTGCTGTAGCGCGGCGTAAAGGAAACGGTCTCAAGGTCAGCGGCCGTGGTGCCATACGCGTCCTGTTTTTTGCTGCGCAGTCCCAGTTCGCCGGCGATATCTGGACCGCTCAGGAACAACTCTGCACTGCGCTGCTCCATGTTCGCCTCCGCGTCGTCTATCGCGGCGCGCGGGTTGCTGAGGTACAAGGGCTCATTCAGGGCCCCAGGCAGATGGTTTGTCTCGCTGCTGGCGCCGGCACGCAGACCGTAACGCCGCTCGCCGGCCAGGCGTGTCACCTCGGCGACCAGACCGCGTTGGCGAAAGGCGCTGTTGTCGCGGTAACCGTCGGAGTCCAAGCCTTGCGCGCTGACTGTCGCCGCGGTGTCGGTGCTGCGCGCATTCGCCGTGAGCGCCAGTCCGTTGGTGGAATAGCTGCCGGCGCGCGCCTCGACGACGACGGCTGGGCCCTCGAAGCCGGTCTTGGTGACGATGTTGATCACACCGCCCACCGCGTTGTCGCCGTACAGCACGCTGCCACTGCCGTGCAGGATCTCGACCCGCGCAACGCTGGCCAGCGGCACGGCCGCCAGGGTGGCGCCGGAGAGGTCGACATCATTCAGGCGCCGGCCATTGAGCAACACGAGCGTGTTCTCTCCGCCGGTGGCACCGAAGCCACCCATGTCGATGCGTGACTGGGAGCTGCTGTTGCCGAAGTAATTCAGCACCTGCACCCCAGCCTGTTGTTGCAACAGCTCGGTGATGGACGTGGTGCCGCTGCGCGCGATGTCCTGTTCATCGAGCACGCTGACACTCACCGGCGAGTTGGACAACCCGGTGGCAAAGCGTGTGGCGGTGACGGTGATGGGTTCACTGGTCACTGGTTCGGCCGCGGCCGCGGGCAATGCGCACAACACGGATAAGCCGGAGACGGCTAGCAACAGGACAGACGATTTCACGCAATTCTCCCGGCGCACCCCACGTGCGCGGACAAGGGTTGAGGATTCAACGCGGGAGAGAGAAGGCGAACGGAATAATCCGTGCGACCGACTGCCCTCCGCAGCGTTGCTGTGGGCCTCAGGCCGGTCTCCGGGCTCATGCAGATCGGTGAATCGCCTTCCCGCATCGCTGGGATGCAGTGGCTGGCTGGCGCGCAATGCGCCCAGGCCGTGATTCACCGCAACGCACTTACCGTTGCGGGGGCAGCGCCGGACTAGCGTAAGAGATCACGCGCACCGGCTTCCCGTTTCACTCCCGGATGGAAACATCCAGGGAGCACCTGAAGCTGCGCGGCACTCTAGGGGCTGGCAGGGGAGGGTGTCAAGCGCGTCGATCAGTGCTCGCCGGACAGGCGTGGCGAACCGAGATGCATGCCCTGGGCGCTGTGGATGCCGAGGCGCAACAGTGCCGTGCGCGTCGCTTCATCCTCGACGCTTTCGGCGATGGTCTGGGCGCCGAACGACTGAGCGAGATCGTGAATGTGTTGCACAATCTTGTAGTCAGATTCGTGTTCGAGCATGCGGCGCACGAACGTGCCCTCGATCTTGAGGTAGTCGGGCCGGAACAGGTTGAGAAAGTGATAGGTGGAGTAGCCGCTGCCGAAGTCATCGAGCGCGAGCTGGCAGCCGAGGCCGCGCAGGTACTGGATGTCGGCGATCAGTGCGTCGGTCATCACCACATTCTCGCGCTCGGTGATCTCGATGGTGATGGCGCGGCCGCTGCGGCAACCCGGGCCCACGAGTTCACCCAGTTCGCGCGCGAAGTCGCGGTCGTTGAACGACGAGGGATCGAGATTCAGAAACAGGCCATAGCCGAGCGGTGCCAGGCGCAGGGACTGTTCAATAATGTGCAGGTCAATCTCGCGCGTGAGTCCGAGTTCTTCGGCCACGCTGATGAAGTCCGCGGCCTGGATGAGCGCGCCATTGTGCTGCATGCGCGCCAGCGCCTCATAGGCAATCGGCTCGCCAGTGCGGATGTCGCAGATCGGCTGGAAGGCCGGCATCAGGTTGCCCTGGGTGAGTGCGTTGCGCAGCTGGAATCCTTGGCTGAAAATCGACATCAACGCCTTGCTGATGTCCGGCGACAGCACTTCCACGCGGTTGCGGCCGCGGCGTTTGGCGTGATAGAGCGCCACATCCGCGGCGCTCACCAGCTCTTGCGCGCTGCCGCCATGCACCGGCGCCGCGGCCACGCCGATGCTGCACTGCAACTGTACGTGCCCGACCGGCAGATTGATGCGTGTCGCGTTGATGGTGTCGTGCAAGGCGTTTGCGATTTCCGTGGCGTCGTACAGGCCGGCGTTCTTGAGAACCAGGGCGAATTCGTCGCCGGCGAGGCGCGCGATGTAATCGTGCCCGCGCGCCCGCGCGCGCAGCAGGCTGGCAATGGTCCGTAGCGCCTCATCGCCGGCCGGGTGGCCATAGGTGTCATTAATGAACTTGAATCCGTCCACGTCGATCATCAGCAGGCACACCGATTGGCCATGCGGCAACTGATCGGCGAGGATGACCTCGAGCTGGGTGTCGAAGTGGTGGCGGTTGTACAATCCGGTGAGTGGGTCGGTGACCGACAGGTGATAGAGGTCTTCTTGGCTGCGGGTAAGTAGACGGTTGAGCTCGATACTCTGGGTGATGTCACCCAGCGTGCCGATGACGCCGGTGAAGCGGCCGGCGCGATCATGCTCGGCGCTGGCATCCAAGTGCATCCAGAGCGGTGTGCCGGCGGCCGTACGCAGACCGATTTCACACTGCCTGGCTTGCAAGGTGGCGAGTTGATCCGGGGCAAACAGCTGGGCCGCCTCCTTCTCTACGAGAAATTCGGAGAACGGCCGACCGAGTGTCTCCTCCACAGAGAAGCCGGTCAGCCGCCCCCACGCCGGACTGAGGAAACTCACGTCGCCATCCTGATCGAGCTCGAACAGAATTTCGCGAATGCCATCAATGAACTTGCGCAACCGGTGCTCGCTGTGGGCGAGCAGTTCGCGGGTTTCCTTGAGGCTTTGAATATGGTGACGCATGCTGGCGGATCCGGCTGCGAATGCCTGGTTCAGTTCGCGGATCTCGCGACTGCCGGAATCGATCAACGCCACCTTGGGCGACCAGTTGCCACGCGACACCTCGCGCGCCATCTCGGTGAGTGGCTTGAGTGGCGCCGTGAAGCGCGCCAGCAGTGAGTAGGTGAGTGCAATAATGAGAATCAGTAGTGTGCCGAGGAACAAGGTACTTTGCACCACGAGATCCTGGATGCTGGCATTGAGTGGGCCGTAGGACAACACCAGCTCGACCCGGCCGCTGCGTCCGCCCGGATAGCCGAACTCCACGGCCAACAGGCGTTGGCTGTAGCTGTCCGGTGTCAACAGGCGGGTGAGTCGGCTGGGCGGTTCGAGATTTTGTGCGTATTGGTAGAGCGTCTTCCCGGCCCTATCGGCGATGCGCAGGCTGCTGATGGCAGGGTTGTGGGCGATGTCCCGCAGGATCTTGGCCAGCATCGGGTTGCTGCGCGCCAGGGTATCGGCTGGCTGCGTCATCAGTTGTTGCACCGCCGGTTGCAGCAGCTCGATCAGACTGTGTGCCAGCTCGCGTTGTGCGTTGAGCTGGTTCTGCGCCACGCGCGTGGCGGAATGCTGTAGCGCGACAATCGTGGCACACACGAGCAGGGTGGAGAGCGCCAGCGCCATGCGGGAGCGCAGCGTGTCGGGAAAGAAACGGAGCTGAGTCATGCTGGGCCGAGGCGATGGTGCGGGGACATGCCGTCGGCAAGAGGTGGGGCAGGATCGCTGCAAAACGTGCGCATAGTCACCGGTGCAGTATATCGAATCACGCGCGTCTGCCTAGTAGGGCTAGTTTTCCAGGCGCCGTTATTGGCGCAATGGACTTTGTGCAAGCCTGCTTTCCATATATGGTTTAGTCCGGAAAAAATAACCGTCCGGTAGCGCTGCGGACTTCGCGCATCGCGCAACCATATAGTTTTTCCAGAACCGTGGCGTTGAGAATATCTTCCAGCCGGCCATGACGCGTGCTGCCGTCCGCGAGCAACAGCAGTCCGTGACTGCAAAAGCGCAGCGCCAGGTTCACGTCATGCAGCACGAGCAGGTTCAGGTGTCCGGCTCGCCGCGTGCGTGCACACACCAACCGCAGGAGTGCGATTTGATGACGTGGATCGAGGTGATTGACCGGCTCGTCCAGCAGACAGAGCGGTGCATCCTGCGCCAGCAACGTCGCCACCTCCACGCGCCGGCGTTCACCGCCTGAGAGTGTGGCGACGCTGCGCTCGGCAAAATCGGCGAGCCCGACGGCCGCCAGCGCCGCGTGTGCCACGGCGTGGTCCGTTGCTCCGTCCGTTTGCCAGAAGCCAAGATGTGGGTGACGGCCACTGAGTACCGTTTCAAAGACCGTGGCCGGGAATGTGTTGGGCGCATCCTGAAAAAGAATACCGAGTGTCTGCGCCCGCACACGGCGTGGAACGTTCTGGATCGTGTGGCCGTCCAGCAATACATCGCCACCGTCCGTACGGCGCAGGCCGGCGAGTGTGTGCAGCAGCGTGGTTTTGCCGCTGCCGTTCGCGCCCAGAATCGCCCAGTTTTGCCCGGCCTCGAAGGCCACAGATAGATCGCGCAACAGCAGTCGATCGCTGATGCGCAGGCTGAGATCGCGGGCCTCGAGGCGTGCCATGGCTAGCCGGCGCCTCGCGCGCCGCGCGCCAGCAGCAACAGGAACACCGGCACACCGAGCAAGGCGGTGAGCACGCCGACCGGCAACTGCGTCGGTGCAACCACGGTGCGCGCCAGGGTATCGGCGATCACCAGCAGGCTGCCGCCGAGCAGCACGGCATCCGGCAGCAGGCGGCGGTGATCGGTACTGCCCAGCAGGCGCAACAGGTGTGGCACCACCAGCCCCACGAAGCCGATGCTGCCGGCAAGCGTGACCGCCGTGGCGGTCAGCAGTGAGGCGAGAAAATAAATTCCGTAACGCAGCACGGCAATGTTCTCGCCGAGCGCGGCGGCCACCTGCTCGCCGCGCGCGTACAGGTTCAGGGTGCGCGCGAACGGGACGGTCAGTAGCAGGCCCGCGCTCAGAACCGCCAAGCCCCAGCTCGGAGAGGTGTTTTGGCCAAGATCACCGAGCAGCCAGAACAGCATGCTGGCGAGGCTGGCCTGCGGCGAGAGCGCCAGCATCAGGCTCACCAGCGCGCCGCAGCCGGCGGCCACCACCACACCGGTGAGCAGCAGGCGGGTTTCGGTCCAGGCGCCGCGTCCGTGGCTGAGGCCGAACACCAGTAGCATGGCGATCAGGCTGCCGAGGAAGGCGCTGCCGCTCACCCAGCCACTGCCGGCGCCGAGCAGCAACGCGCCGAGCGCCGCCACCGCGGCGCCGCCCGAGATGCCGAGGATATAGGGATCGGCCAGCGGGTTGCGCAGCAGTGCCTGCAGCAGGCAACCGGCGAGGGCGAGCAGCCCGCCAACGCTGAAGGCGCTCACGGCGCGCGGCAGGCGCAGATCGAAGACAAGCGTGGCCGGCAGACCGTGCTCAGTACCGCTGAGCACCTGCCAGAGTGTCGGGGCGTCGAGCGACACGCTGCCGGTGGCCAGCGCCAAGGCAAAGCTCAGCGGCACCAGACCAAGGAGTGCAAATCGCAACCCGGCACGGGTATTCATCGCAGCTCGATCATGGGCCAGCCGCGCGTGCGCGCATATTCCGCGAGGGTCTCGTCGGCATTCACCGCTACCGGATGATCGACCAGGTTGAGCAGCGGCAGGTCGTTGTGCGAATCGCTGTAGAACCAGCTGCCGTCGAGGCTCTCATGCCGATCATTCAGCCACTCGCTGAGCCGCTCCACCTTGCCTTCACGGTAGGACGGCACACCCGCCACCTTGCCGGTGAATTGACCGTTAAGTTCTTCCGGTTCGGTGGCGATCAGGTGCGGGATGCCAAACGCCTCGGCGATCGGTGCGGTGATAAAACGATTGGTGGCGGTGATAATGAGCAGGGTGTCGCCCCGCGCACGATGCTGGTCCACCAGCGCGCACGCCGCGGGTGTGATGAGCGGTGCAATCTTGGCGCGCAGGAACTCGGTGCGCCAGCGCTCCAGGGTGGCGCGATCGTGTTCGGCGAGCGGACGCAGTTGGTGCTGCTCCAGAAACTCGTAGATGTCGAGGGTACCGGCCAGGTAGGCAGCGTAGTAACGGTCGTTCTCACTCGCGAAGCGTGCACGGTCCACGGCACCCTGCTCGACCAGGAACTCCCCCCAGGCATGATCGCTATCGCCGCGCAGCAGGGTATTGTCGAGATCGAAAATGGCAAGACTCACGGGCAGCTCCGGTTCATGGGGCGACTTGGGAAAGCAAGCCTGCACAAAAATAGCCCTGCTAGGGAAAGCAGGCCTGCACAAGAATATCTTTCAACTAGGATAAACAGATTCGTCGGCCGGGGGAATGGAAGACGTTGGCACATTGCCGTGGCTCGCACTTCGTGAAAAAATCGTTCAACAGGTGCTTCCAGCACGATTCGCATCCACGCGCATGATTGACGAGCAAGGCTATCGCCCCAACGTGGGCATTATTCTCTGCAACCAGGAGAACCAGGTGTTCTGGGCACGTCGCTGTGGCCAGAACGGCTGGCAGTTCCCGCAGGGTGGCATCAATCCGCACGAAACCCCTGAGCAGGCGTTGTTCCGCGAACTGCACGAGGAAGTTGGTCTGGCGCCCGAACACGTGCACATCATGGGCCGCACCCAGGATTGGCTGCGTTACGATATCCCCACGCAGTTGCGCCGCTCGCCGCGTGCTTCCCTCTTTCGTGGTCAGAAGCAAATCTGGTTCCTGCTGCGATTCCTCGGTAATGAAGAACATGTCCGGCTGAATGCCTGTCACCGACCGGAATTCGATTGCTGGCGCTGGGTGGACTACTGGAGCACGTTGGAGCAGATTGTCGACTTCAAGCGCGCTGTCTACGAGCAGGCCCTGCGTGAACTTGCGCCCTTGCTGGGTGCGCGCGCCAGCATTCAGGCCGGGCCGGATCGCTTGGAATAATGGACGCAAGAAGTGTGTCTACTATATATATGGGATGTATATCACTCAAACGGGTCTCGATTTCATCACAAATGATCAAAGGCAGATCTGACTAATCCTTGCCTGTTGCGATGCCAGCGCAAGTTGGTTCCCGGGAATTTTTTAAACGACCGGATGTCAACCTTGCCGGCTTATTGAATTCGCAGTGCTTGAATTCGATCAAATCCTGCCTAGAAATAATCCGAATAATCGAAAGCTTTACTACGAATGCTTTACTACTTTAAGGAGAATGCAGTGAATTCGATAAACCGCAGAACCTTCCTCAAAGGCAGCGTCGCCGGCAGCGTGCTCGCCGTGGCCGCCACGGCCGGGCTGCTCACGCCGGTCCGGGTGTTGGCCGCTGCCTGGCCGGCCGCCGCCT